>OGPW01000025.1_pt1 | contig 114145 bp, 128 predicted proteins | sample 1553061 | NCBI WGS metagenome assembly OGPW01 (sample SAMEA2580292, study PRJEB22360) | human gut metagenome | biome: human gut; feature: human-associated habitat; material: faeces | place: Denmark | collected 2008/2010
AAAATACCCCCATATAGGACTTTTATATTTCATTGTCCTATATGAGGGTAGCATATCAATGTGCCGGGGGTTTTTGAACTTATAATTCGAATACGATTACTTCGCAGCTTTCAAGTGAAAGATGGGATTCGGTATTATAATTATGCTGCTTGTGCTGATTAGAAAGAAGAACCTGTTTTACCGGATAATCTAACGGAAGTTCGACAGATTCTTTTCCGAAATTAGCGGCGACCAGTATACGTGTATGTTCATCTTTCCGGTAATAGGCCATGACATCCTCTGTGTCCTGATAAGCAGGGAGAAATTTACCATAAGTAAAGACTTCTTTGTATGTTGGAGATTTTCGAAGCGCAATCAGTCTCCGGTAATAATTTAATATAGAGTCTGGATCTTGATCCTGATCAGCCATATTGATCTCTTTATAATTGTCATTTACTTTCAGCCAAGGAGTTCCTGCGGTAAATCCGGCATTTTCCTGAGCATTCCACTGTACGGGGGTTCTGGCATTATCGCGGCTTAGTTTGCTGCAAGCCTTAAGTGCTTCTTTATCGGTAAGACCGGCATTCCTTGCAGTATGATATTGATCAATGGTATTGATGTCATTATATTCTTCGACACTGTTCCATACCGCATTTTGCATACCGATTTCCTGTCCCTGATAGATGAATGGGATGCCGCGGAGAAGGATACTGACGGTTCCGAGCATTTTGGTTCCGGCAGGATTCTGCGCATAATCTGGTAAGAAGCGGGATACACCTCTTGGTTCATCATGATTTTCAATGATATTGGCTTCCAGTCCGCAAGTTTGCACTCTGAGCTGGGAGTCAGAGATGGCTTTCCGCCATTCTTTAAAGTCTACGGGTGGAGCATCGTACCATCCGTGTTCCCCTTCACTGAGCATGTGAGCACTGAAGTCAAAGATTGTGGAAAAATGACCATTTTCACCGATGAAGTCTGCAAGTTCGCCTTCTTTCATGTTGAACACTTCACCGACAGTAAAGGCATCGTATTTCTGGAAAGTATGTTTCTTTAAGTCCTCGAGAAAAATGCCGACACCATCTACGTTTTCTACCATCCTCCAGCAGTTTGCAAGCCCATCCGGTCCGTCCGGATCAAGATCTGAAAAAGTCAGGTCTTTCTTTATATTGATGATCGCGTCAATACGGAATCCGGCGAGACCCTTTTCAAGCCACCAGTTCACCATTTCATAAAGCTTCTTTCTGACTACCGGATTCTCCCAGTTAAGATCCGGCTGCTCTTTGGCGAACATATGAAGGTAGTACAGATCCGTTCCCGGAACCGGCTCCCAGCAGCTTCCGCCGAAGTAAGAACGGTAATTGCTTGGTGGATTTCCATTCTTTCCCTTGCGGAAATAAAAATAATCGGCATATTCGCCTTCCGGATCTGCCAGTGCTTTCTGGAACCATTCGTGTTGATCAGAACAGTGGTTGATAACCAGATCCATAATGATGTACATATCTCTTTTCTTTGCTTCTGCAAGCAGTTCTTCGAATTGTTCCATTGTACCGAATTCTTCTGCAATTGCATAATAATCGGAAATGTCGTATCCCTGGTCTACAAAAGGGGATTTGTAGATTGGAGAGAGCCAGATGATATCAATTCCCAGTTCTTTTAAATAATCTAATTTGGAGATGATTCCGCCAAGATCGCCGATTCCGTCTCCGTTTGTATCCAAAAAGCTTTTTGGATAAATTTGATAGGCAACTTTGTCATGCCACCATTTTTTCTTCATGATTTATAAAACCTGTCTGTTACGGAGAATTGTCGTAACACCTTTCTTTTTTAATAATGGTTGCAAGTATCAATTATAGAAGTACTGAATGAGAATTTCTTGTAATATGATATTGCAATATGATACAATACTTGCATTTTAAGAATGCAGAAAAATGTTACCAGACATGCCGGTAACATTTTTTGTCAATATAGGAATTATAAACTTGCTTCGACGAGAACAGCAACAGCCATTGTGTCATCTTCTGTAAATCCCTGTGCACAGGTAAGAATTGTCTGTACATAGTCCTTTGAAAGATCAAGTTTGTGGGAGATGACGTTCATGTCATATCCTTCCTGATTCAGAGCAGTTACATTCTTTACATCCATACGGATCTGTTCCATTGATAAATTAGCATCCATTTCGTATATCCTCCTGTAAATTCACGAAATTTCTTTCTTATATTATATTTTCACTTTTATTTTCTAAGTTCTAATATTTTATCGAGCAGATGGAAAGCGACCTCTTCTTTGCTCATCAGTTCCAGTTCAAATACTTCATTTTGCGTGATCATCGTAACAATATTTGTATCGGTTTCAAATCCGGCACCTTGTTCCTTCAGATTGTTGGCAACGATCATATCCAGATTCTTTTTCATAAGTTTTTTCTTGGAATTTTCCAGCATATTTTGTGTTTCCATAGAAAAACCACATAAGAACTGATGGGGTTCCTTGTGCTCGCCGAGATACTTTAAGATGTCATCAGTACGTTCCAATGGAATAGACATGACATCTCCCTCTTTCTTTTTGATCTTTTCATCTGCAACATTACAAGGCCTGTAGTCTGCAACGGCAGCAGCCTTGATTATGATGTCCATGTCATGGCTTCTGGAAGTTACTTCCTCATACATATCTTTGGCTGATATGACAGGAACGGTGTTAACAAAAAGCGGTGCATCAAGAGCGGTACGCCCGGTTACCAGTGTGACATCAGCGCCGCGGAGCATGCAGGCTTTTGCAATGCTGTAACCCATTTTACCGGATGAATGGTTTGTGATATAACGGACTGGATCAATGGCTTCCTGTGTCGGTCCGGCTGTGACAAGTACTTTCATACCGGCCATATCCTTTTCATGTGCAATGGTTTTGCATATGTACTGGAATAAGGTCTCGGGTTCCGGCATCTTTCCGGCTCCGCTGTCACCGCATGCCAGGTGTCCGCTGGCAGGAGTGATCACCTCCATGCCATAATGCTTCAGCAATTCAATATTATCCTGTGTGACAGGATTCTCATACATTGCGGTATTCATGGCTGGTGCAATGATCTTTGGTGCACGGCTTGCAAGAACGGTAGTTGTCAGCATATCATCGGCGAGACCATGCGCAAGCTTTGCCATGACATTAGCAGTTGCCGGTGCGATCATGACAATGTCTGCAAGTTGGGCAAGTGCAACGTGCTCTACTTTAAATTCAAAATTTCGGTCAAATGTATCTGTGATACATTTATGTCCTGTCAGAGTCTCAAAAGTAATTGGATTGATAAAATTGGTGGCGTTCTTAGTCATGATGACATGAACGTCAGCGCCTGCTTTTACCAGAAGACTTGTAAGTGTTGCAATTTTATAAGAAGCAATACCTCCGGTCACGCCAAGCAGGACATGTTTTCCTTTTAACATAAGTATTCATCCTCATTTCAATGTTCAAATAAAATAATACAATTATAATCACTATATCGCTTTTTCTTCATTCTTGCAAGCAATAGTAATAAAAATACATAGAACCCGCAGGAAAAGACGAATCATAGTAATAACTGTGAAAAATAAGCAGATTGTATGGATTTTTATACTTGTTTGGCAGTTCCCGGAATGCTATAATCGGACTCGTAATTGTATTGTATCCCGGTCACCGGGAATGATAACAAGGAGGAAAATTAAATATGAAGACAAAGAAACATGACACTAGTTGGATGGTCAGTGTTGCACTTATGGCAGCGATCGTAATCGTTCTGGCGAACACACCGCTTGGAATGATACAGCTTCCGATCATTAAGGCAACAACTGTACATATTCCGGTAATTCTTGGAGCAATTTTGTTAGGACCTGCAGCAGGCGCAATCCTGGGCGGTGTATTTGGCATCTGTTCACTGATCAGTAACACGATGGCACCGACACTTTTATCATTTGCGTTCTCGCCGTTTATGAGTACTACAGGAATACCAGGGGCAATAAAAGCAGTCTGGATTTCAGTAGGATGCAGGATATTAATTGGTGTGGCAGCAGGATGGCTTTGGATTCTTTTTTCAAAACTGAAAGTAAATAGTATCATCGCACTTCCAATCGTGGGATTTGCAGGAGCAATGGTTAATACTATCACTGTAATGGGAAGTATCTATATTCTTTTTGCAAAACAGTATGCAGAAGCAAAAGATGTGGCAGTCAGTGCCGTATGGGGACTGGTAATGGGAACTGTTACAGCATCCGGAATTCCAGAGGCGATTGCAGCAGCAATTTTGGTTCTGGCAATCGGAAAAGTATTACTTGGTGTATTTCGAAAAATGAATATTGGAAATGTTGCGAAAGCAAATGTATAGAGGAAAGAAGACCTTCCGGCTCAAGAAAGAGAGCCGGGAGGTCTTCTTTTGCTATGTATTTATAAGAAAGAAGCTGCCAGTGACTGGTTCTGTAGATACGAAAAAACAGAAATTTTGCAAAAAAATAAAAAAATTGAAAAATTCTGTTGACAGATGTATGATTAATATGGTATAAATAATGAGTGCTCAGCGATGATGTACAACAAAATAGAATATAGGGGATTGGTCAAGTGGTATGATAGGGGTCTCCAAAACCTTTGGCGGGAGTTCGATTCTCTCATCCCCTGCTCCTATGAAAGAGCGGAAAAGCCTTAATTTATAAGGTTTTCCGCTCTTTTTGCGTTATAAAAATAAATTTTAGATATCGACCATAATATAAATCGGCAGGCGTTCGAAAGAAGCTGTCGGTGACGTGCTCTGGGTAAATACTTCGGCTTTGCAATCGGATAAAAATAATGTTATAATATTCATAGTGATTTGAGCTGAGGATATGACGAATCTATCGTAAGGAGGACATGGAGGATGAAAGAAAAGATAATACAAGGTGGAATTGTAAATGGAGAGAAGATGCTGGTATGTCCAACTTGGGAAGATGAATTTCAAAAAGCAATTCACAAGACCGGAGGCTGCTTCCGGATTAGCATGGATTATTCGGCTGTAGATGTTTCCTGGTGGAAAGAACTGGAAAAGATTGCCGGAAAGTATGGCTATACATTGGATTCCGAATCGCTGGAAATCATTCAGGAATATGTACAGAAGTATAAAAAGTATGAAAATCATTTCTGGGAATATGGAAAGAAGATTATTACATTCGAACAGTTCAGCAGGATGTTGAGTAAAAAAGCCGGTATACAGCCGAAAGAGGCAAAGGAATATGTTGTTGCAAATCTTCAGAATCTGGAACATAAGGAGATTTTGGAGGCGTTGTTATTTTCACTGCAGCTTATCAAGTCTGAGAAGGGACTGGAAGGAACTCAGTGGACAAAGCCAACCTGCGATTTTATAAAAAAAGAATTTGAAAAGATGATTGTGAACGAGGAATATTAAGACATTAAAAAGTGGGGAGTCGGGAATACTGGTTTTCCACTTGTTTTATATCGCCATGTGTTCGTAAGAAGGAGAAATAATAAAAAGATGGAATTATGGGATATTTACGATGAGAACAAGGAACGTACAGGACGTACAATGAAACATAATGACTGGAATATGAAGCCGGGGGAATTCCACCTGACGGTTCTTGGAGTATTAATGAGACCGGATGGAAAATATCTGATCACCCGAAGGAGAATGGATAAAGAATGGGCAGCAGGATGGTGGGAAGTGCCTGGAGGCGGTGTACGCGCCGGAGAAGATTCGAAAGATGCAGTGATCCGTGAGATTAAAGAAGAGACGGGAATTGATGTAACGAATGCAGAAGGAGGATATGCATTTTCTTATAAGAGAGTGAATCCGGAAGAGAAAAATAATTATTTTGTGGATATTTATAAATTTGTGCTGGAGTTTGATGAATCAGATGTAAAGACACAGGAAGAAGAAGTGTCTGGCTTTGCGATTGCGGATTTGAATGAGATTAAGAGATATGCTGATGAAGGAATTTTTCTTCATTATGACAGTATCAGACAGGCGTTCGAAGAATAATTATATGGAGAGTAAGGGGCTGACTGTATGAATGATGAGGACCGGATTCTGGAAGACATCAAAGAAATACTGAAAGAACTGGATGAACAGGGGCGTATGAAATATACACAGAGATATATGCAGCACAGTGATATATCCGTGTATAAGCATTGTATCAGTGTAGCGTACACAAGTGTGGAGCTTGCAGAAAGATTTTCCCTAAATGTAAATAGAAAAGAGCTGATCAGAGGTGCGCTCTTGCATGATTATTTTTTGTATGACTGGCATGAAAAAAATGCGGGACACAGATTTCACGGTTTTATCCATGCAGGACGTGCGCTTCAAAATGCAAAAAATGATTTTGAACTGACCAGACGGGAAGAAAACATCATTTCGCGGCATATGTTTCCTCTTAATATCGTTCCACCAATGTGTAAAGAAGCCTGGCTGGTATGTCTGGCAGATAAGATCTGTGCATCGAAAGAGACCATCGTCAGAAGAATTCATATAAGAAGATATAAGAAATAAGTTGACTTACTATATATCCTACTACTATAATAGGGATTGCGCTGTGAAACGGTGCGAAGAGTGAATGATAAGTCAAGAATACGGACAGAAAAAAATATAAAGTATGAGTGGAGGAAAAGCTATGTTAAATCAGTTTTCCAGAACGCAGCTTCTTTTAGGAGCTGATAATATGGACAGACTTTCGAATGCAAAGGTTGCAGTTTTTGGAATCGGCGGTGTTGGTGGATATGTTGTAGAAGCACTTGCAAGAAGCGGTGTCGGTTCGTTTGTATTGGTAGATGATGACAAAGTATGTCTGACGAATATTAACCGTCAGATTATTGCAACAAGGAAGACGGTTGGAAAATATAAAGTAGATGTGATGAAAGAAAGAATCCTTGAGATTAATCCGGACGCAGATGTAGAAGTAAGGAAATGCTTTTATCTTCCTGAGAATGCACATGAATTCCCGTTTGAAGAATACTCTTACGTGGTAGATGCAGTAGATACGGTAACGGCAAAGATTGAGATCATTATGCGTGCAAAAGCCGCAGAAATTCCGGTTATCAGTTGTATGGGAGCCGGTAATAAACTGGATGCATCGGCATTTCAGGTGGCAGATATCTATAAGACGAAGATGTGTCCGCTTGCAAAGGTTATGCGAAGAGAATTAAAGGCACGTGGCGTAAAGAAACTGAAAGTTGTATATTCAGAAGAAAAGCCGGTACGTCCGCTGGAAGATATGAGTATCAGCTGCAGACAGCACTGTGTATGTCCTCCGGGAACGGACAGAAAATGTACCGAAAGAAGAGACATCCCGGGAAGCATTGCATTTGTTCCGTCGGTTGCAGGACTGATTCTTGCAGGGGAAGTGGTAAAGGATCTGACAATTAACCAATATGGACGCGGGGACGAATAAAAACGGATATCTTTTGACATTTTTCGCAAATGCTTTATAATAGAGAAGGTAATGTTCTATTTGTAGATTGAGGAGGTTATCAATATGAAAAAAAATAGAAGAAACAACTCAAGACCGGCAGCAATCGCAACTGCAAAAGACACAACTAAGGCAATCGAGACAAGAGCAGGTGTATTGAAAGAGGCAGAAGACGTGAAGAAAGAAGCAAAGACAAGCTTTTATCTTCAGTATATGGGTAAAGAGATCAGCACAGAAGAGATTACAAAAAAAGTGCATGAAGTATGGACAAAAGAGTATGGTAAGAGTGTGGAAGAAATCAAAACTCTGAATGTATATCTGAAACCAGAAGAAGCTGCAGCTTATTATGTAATAAATGAAGAGACAACAGGCAAAGTTACTATTTAGTGATTTGACGGATTGACTGTGAACAAAAATAAGAGGAGCGTTTCCGTGTGTATGGAAATGCTCCTCTTATTTTTGTACCACTATATTGCAAAAAAGAACACAGGCAGTCGGTTGAAAAGAAGAATTTAGCCGCAATAACGGGTAATATCTTCTTCAAGATGATCAATCTGTTCCGTGAGATTGTGAAGCTGTTCATCAGAAAGAGATTCCAAAATCGCTTTCATATCTGCAGCAATTTTAGAAGGATTATACGGTACTTCTAATGCGAAATCACTGTAAGCACGGAGCTTTTGAAAATAAGTATTTGTTTCAGGTTCTTCTTTTCCGGCGCGGCACATCTGATACATGGTGACACAATCAGTGGCAGCCTGGTCGGTGCATTCCTTGCAGATCCATTTTCCAAGATAATAATAATTGTTCCCGATCTGATAAAGGAAGCCCGGAAGCTTTAAGATTCGTTCTGATAACATAGTGAAGTCCTCCTTTTCTTATCTATTAGTATCCCGTTGTTTGATACAAAAGTCAAGTGGGATTCTGGTATTAATATCATTATAAAAAGTAGAGCAGATTCTTTGCAAATCACCGGAATGTATCGTATAATAAACATCAGTATAAAAAATAGTGAAGGAAAGAATGCATGTAAATATATTTGGGATATGTATATATGGAGAGTGTGAATGATATGAGGATTAAGAATGGTTTAATGCTGCTTCTTACAGCTTTTATCTGGGGAACAGCATTTGTAGCACAGAGTGTGGGTATGGATTATCTGGAACCGTTTACATTTAATGGAGTCAGAAGCCTGATTGGAGGAGCGGCACTTTTGCCATGTATCTGGATCTTGCAGAAATTAAATGGAAGATCGAAAGATACAGGCACGAAAAAGGATCTGCTCACGGGCGGATTGGCCTGTGGTGTGTTACTGTTTGCGGCAAGCAGTCTTCAGCAGATCGGTATTAAATATACGACAGCGGGAAAGGCCGGATTTATCACCGCTTTTTATATCGTGATCGTTCCGGTGATGGGAGTTTTTCTTCATAAAAAGATAGGCTGGAAGATATGGCTGGCAGTAGTGCTGGCGGTTGCGGGACTTTATTTCCTGTGTATTACAGAGTCGTTTTCTGTTGGCAAAGGAGATATTCTGGTATTTTTATGCGCACTTGTATTTGCGGTACATATCCTGGTGATCGATCATTTTGCACCTAAGGTAGATGGTGTGAAGATGTCGTGTATACAATTCTTTGTCTGCGGAATTTTGTCCGTGCCATTTATGTTTGCATTGGAGACACCAAAGATAACAGCTGTAATGACTGCATGGATGCCAATTTTATATGCCGGGGTATTATCTTGTGGAGTTGCTTATACACTACAGATACTGGGACAGAAAAATGTAAATCCGGCGGTGGCATCACTGCTTTTAAGTCTGGAATCGTGTTTTTCTGTACTGGCCGGCTGGATTGTGCTGGGAGAAAGACTGTCAATAAGGGAAATGTCGGGATGTATATTGATGTTTGCTGCAATTATCCTGGCACAGGTTCCTGAAAAGAAAAAGAGATAAAAGGGAGAAAATCAGATGCGTTTTGTAATTCAAAGAGTAACAGAAAGTAGTGTAAAAGTAGATGGCGAAGTGATAGGCAAGATCGGGAAAGGATTCATGGTCCTGATCGGAGTTGCGGATTCGGATACAAAAGACACAGCAGATAAGATGTTAAAGAAGATGTTAGGACTTCGCATTTTTGAAGATGAGAATGGAAAGACGAATCTTTCGCTGGATCAGGTAGGAGGAGAGTTGCTTCTGATTTCTCAGTTTACTCTGTATGCGAACTGTAAGAAGGGAAACCGGCCAAGTTTTATAGAAGCAGGGAAACCGGATATGGCGGAGAAGATGTATGAATATATCATCAGTAGGTGTAAGGAACAAGTAACGGTAGTTGAACGGGGAAAATTTGGCGCAGATATGAAAGTAAGTCTTGTAAATGACGGTCCGTTTACCATTGTACTTGATTCAGAAAAGTTATAATCAAAGGGCAGAAGAATCTTCAGGGACAAAAGTTGTTCCGGAGATTCTTTTTTAGTTATATAACTAATTAAATATTTGTTAAAATGACGGAATGATTATTAAATAAATATAAAAACATTGACATTACTGGTGAAAATGACTAATATAATCGTTAGACATCTAATTAATTGGGAGAGGAGAAATAATATGCACAAAGAGATGGAATCATCTGTGTTCTTTTCGATATTCCAATTGATGCAGTTCATGAAATATCAGGGAATGAAAAGAATGGAAGAACTGGACATCAAGCCGAGTCAGGCAGGAATATTATTTTCACTGAAATGCTGGGGAGAACAGTCACAGAGACAGCTCGCACAAAGAGTTGGGATTACTCCACCGTCTATGACAGTCGCACTTCGCAAGATGGAAGAAAAAGGTTATGTAAGCCGTAAGACGGATGAGAAGGATCAGAGGATTACAAGGATACAGCTTGCTCCGAAAGGGGAAGAATGTATAGATGGAATACGCCGTGTCCTTACAGAGATGGAAGAAATAATCTATCAGGGGATATCAAGAGAAGAGGTACTTCTGATGAAGCGTCTGCTTACAGAGATGAAGAATAATCTTCTGGAGTCTAAGGATTTCAAAGGAGTGGATATGCAGACCATTATGGAAAAAACACATCCTTCTATGAAACATATGTAGGAACTGTTTTGATATAAATAGGACAGAAAGGAAAGGCATAAAAGATATGGGAAAATTATTAAAATTTCTGAAACCGTATGCAGGTGCGGTTGTAGCGATTATCTGTATACTTGTCGTGCAGGCATATTGTGACCTGTCATTGCCGACATATACCTCGGATATTGTGAATGTCGGTATCCAGCAGGGGGGTATCGATGAGACCGTACCGGATACGATTTCTAAAAAAGATCTGAACCATTTGTTACTTCTGGTTCCGTCGGATAAGCAGGAGCTTGTAAAGAATGCTTATACGAAATCAACGAAGAAATACGACTATAAGGGAACCGTTATGGAATTAAAATCTTCTGTAAAAGAAGATGATAAAAAGATGGAGAAGCTCTCCGATATCCTCGGAAAGCCGATGCTTCTGGCGGCAGGATTTGACTCCGGCAGTGACATGACACAAAGAATCGAAGACCAGATGCGTACAAATATGAAGAAACAGGTTGAAGCAAAACAGGCTGAGGCCAAGGCGCAGATGGAAAAAGCACAGAAAGAGGCAGAAGATAAGATTAATGCACAGTTTGCAGATGCACTGGCGGCGGCCCAGACACCGGAGGCGAAGGCCCAGGTGCAGGCCCAGATGCAGGCAGCGGCACAACAGGTACAGACTCAGATGCAGGAAGCACAAAAGAAGGCAGCAGCGCAGATGTCAGAAGTTCCGGATTTTGACAAGATGGATATCTATGATATGTTGAACTTCATGGGAGCAGAAGGCAGAGACGCGCTGATCAAACAGATGAATAAAAAGATGAATTCCATGCAGGATTCAATCATTGAACAGGCAGCCTCCACCTATATCAAAGATGCTTACACACATGTAGGAATCGATACCGATCAGATCGAAACCAGTTATATCTTACACACAGGGGCCAAGATGCTGGCACTTGCATTCCTTGGAATGGCGGCAAGTATTATGGTCGGACTATTAGCATCTCGTGTCGGAGCCGGTGTCGGACGCGGACTTCGTGAGAATGTATTCCGTAAGGTTGTCGGATTTTCCAATGCAGAGTTTGACAAATTCTCTACGGCATCACTGATCACAAGAAGTACGAATGATATCCAGCAGATCCAGCTGTTGATTGTGATGATCCTCCGAATGGTTCTGTATGCACCAATTATGGCAATCGGAGGAATCTGGAAGGTCTTCCACACGAATGTCAGCATGTCATGGATCATCGGACTTGCGGTTGCAATCATTGTAGTCATCGTAGGATTTTTATTCTTTGTAGTTATGCCGAAGTTCAAACTGATCCAGAATCAGGTCGACAGACTGAATCTTGTCAGTCGTGAAATCTTAACAGGACTTTCGGTTATCCGTGCATTCGGCACACAAAAGCATGAGGAAGAGCGGTTTGATGATGCGAACAAAGCACTGACGAAGACAAACCTTTTCGTAAACCGTGCGATGACGTTTATGATGCCGCTTATGATGTTCGTAATGAACAGTATTACGCTGCTGATCGTATGGGTAGGCGGTCACAGTATCAACGACGGTGTAATGCAGGTTGGAGATATGATGGCGTTTATCCAGTATACAATGCAGATCATCATGGCATTCTTAATGATCTGTATGATTTCGGTTATGCTTCCAAGAGCAGCAGTATCTGCAAGCCGTATTGATGAAGTACTGACAAGTGAGACAATGATCCATGATCCGAAGCAGCCGTCACGTATTCCGGAAGAAGGAAAAGGAAAGGTCGTATTCGATCATGTATCCTTCCGTTATCCGGGAGCAGAAGAAGATGTACTGCATGATATTTCCTTTACGGCAGAGCCGGGAAAGACCACGGCATTTATCGGAAGTACCGGATGTGGTAAGTCTACGCTGGTAAACCTGATCCCGAGATTTTATGATGTTACAGATGGTAAGATCACGATCGACGGAAAAGATGTCAGAGATGTATCACAGCATGAACTGCGTGAAAAACTGGGATATGTACCGCAGAAAGCTGTACTGTTCTCCGGTGATATTGCTTCGAATATTTTATATGGCAACCCGGATGGAAGTGAAGCTGAGATGATTGAAGCAGCAACAATCGCACAGGCAACAGAATTCATTGATCAGAAGAAGAAAAAATATAAGAGCCCGATCTCACAGGGAGGAGCCAATGTATCCGGTGGTCAGAAGCAGAGACTTTCGATTGCAAGAGCAATTGCAAAACATCCGGATGTATATATATTCGATGATAGTTTTTCGGCACTGGATTATAAGACAGATGCAATACTCCGTGCAGAGCTGAAGGAGAAGACAGCGGAAAGTACTGTTATGATCGTTGCGCAGAGGATCAGTACGATCCTTCATGCAGATCAGATCATTGTACTGGAAGATGGTCAGATCGTCGGAAAGGGTACACATAAAGAATTACTGAAGAACTGCGAAGCATATTATCAGATTGCTTCTTCACAGTTATCAGAAAAAGAATTAGAAGAAGATCTTAAGGAGGTGGAATAATATGCCAAGAGGTAGAGGACGTGGACCACAGATGTCAAATGAAAAGGCAAAAGATTTTAAAGGCACAATGAAAAAGCTGATGGCATATTTGAGCGCATATAAGATTGGAATATTCTTTGTAATCGTATTTGCTATCGGAAGTACGATATTCAATATTGTAGGACCGAAGATTCTTGGAAAGGCAACGACTGAGATATTTAAAGGACTGGTCAGAAAAGTATCTGGAGGATCCGGAATAGATTTTGACAAGATCGCGCATATCGTACTGACGCTGTTATGCCTGTATCTGACAAGTGCGGTATTCTCCTTTGTACAGGGGTACATTATGACGGGTGTGTCACAGAAGCTGACGTACCGTCTGAGAAAAGAAATCTCTGAGAAGATCAACCGTCTGCCGATGAACTATTTTGATAAGCAGACACATGGTGAAGTATTATCGCGTATTACCAACGATGTAGATACCTTAAGTCAGAGTCTGAACCAGAGTGCGACGCAGGTGATCACATCGACGACAACGATCATCGGTGTATTGATCATGATGCTCAGTATCAGCCCGCTGATGACCGTGGTAGCACTCCTGATCCTTCCGGTTTCAATGGGACTGATCTCAGTGATCGTGAAACGTTCACAGAAATATTTCATGAGTCAGCAGGAATATCTGGGTCATGTAAACGGACAAGTGGAAGAAATCTATGGCGGTCATAATATCATCAAAGCATTTAATAAAGAAGAGGATGTAATTGCAACATTCAAGCGTGACAATGATATTCTGTATACATCGGCATGGAAATCGCAGTTCCTGTCAGGAATGATGATGCCGATCATGCAGTTCGTCGGAAATCTCGGATATGTCGGTGAGGTTATCCTCGGCGGTTACCTTGCGATGAAAGGTACGATCCAGGTTGGAGATATCCAGTCATTTATTCAGTATGTAAGAAGTTTTACGATGCCGATCCAGCAGGTTGCACAGGTGGCCAATATGTTACAGTCTACAGCGGCAGCTTCCGAGCGTGTGTTTGAATTCCTTGAGGAGAAGGAAGAAGACCAGACGGTAGAGAATCCGGTATGTATCGATAAACTGGAAGGAAGCGTAAGCTTCGACCATGTACATTTCGGATATAATCCGGATCACACAATCATCAATGACTTCAGTGTGGATGTAAAACCAGGACAGAAGGTTGCAATCGTAGGACCGACCGGTGCCGGAAAGACGACGATGATCAAATTATTAATGCGTTTCTATGATGTTGGAAGTGGTTCGATCAAAGTAGATGGACATGATGTCCGCGACTTTAACCGTGATGACTTAAGAAAAATGTTCGGAATGGTATTACAGGATACCTGGCTGTTCAAGGGAAGCATCGAAGATAATATCCGTTATGGACGACTGGATGCAACGCATGAAGAGGTTGTGGAGGCCGCAAAGGCAGCACGTGCACACCGCTTTATAAAGACGCTTCCGGGTGGTTATCAGATGGAGTTAAATGAAGAAGCAAGTAACGTATCACAGGGACAGAAACAGCTCCTGACGATCGCAAGAGCCATGCTGGCAGATCCGAAGATTCTGATTCTTGATGAGGCGACAAGTTCGGTAGATACAAGAACCGAGATCCAGATCCAGAAGGCGATGGATCAGCTGATGAAAGGAAGAACAAGTTTCGTAATTGCACACCGGCTGTCTACGATTCGTGATGCGGATGTGATCCTTGTTATGAAAGACGGGGATATTGTAGAGCAGGGAAATCATGAGGAATTATTAGCACAAAATGGATTCTATGCAGAACTGTATAATTCACAATTTGAGAGAAGTGCATAAGGATATTTACAGATAGAGAAGTCCATGCTAAAAGAAATAAGGCGCTGCCCGAAGAATATCGGGTGCGCCTTTTGTTGTGTGCATTGACATATGCGGAAGGGGATTCATTTGATGCGCTGCCTTTTGTTATTTTACGTATATAGAGGGTGTAAAATAATGAAATATTATTATTGTGTAGCCATTCTTACGTAAAATATATAAGTAAAATAAGAAAGGAGAGGCATGAATCGTTTTAAGAAATGCTATGTAGGAAAAGCTGCCACTTGACAGTTTTCTTACAAAATCCGATGAATATTTAAAGTAATTAAATTATATCACTCGCGGTAAGAAAAGTATAGTATAATAAACGAATAAAAAGAAACGCAACAAAATGTTGCATGCCGGAACAAAAGAAATGTCCCGGCGTGCATTTTAGATACCAAAGTATGCAAGAGAAGTTGCCAGTGGCAAGTTCTCTGTATTGCGTGCGTTCGATACTAATGTGTGGAAATTCCGGCAAGAATGTTTTTTACATGTGAGATTTCCTGATCGGTAGCTTTGGCGGCAGGAACATAATAACTTTTTTCGCGGGCAATCTGATAAAGTTTTTCCTGGGACATTTCACAGTCATTACGTATTTGTTTCAGTTTCTGCTTCAATTCTTTGTTTTCCGTCTGGGAAATCATTTCTCCGTAACGTACAAGTTCTCCGTTGACACCGGCAAGGGCATCGCTTACCATCGTTTTTTCATCCAGCATAGATAGTTCCTCCTATAAAAATTTCATCAGATCCTGTCGGTTCTTCATAGCACTGTCTGCAGCATCCTGAAACAGCTTGCGGATTTCAGGATCTTTGGCTTCTGAGGCATAGTCCTGCATTTTGCACTGGCTGGTTTCAAATCCGCCAATTAAATGACGCAGGTTCTGAAGATCAAGTATTGAAATTTCTGACATAGTACACGTTCCTCCTTTTTATTATTATATATCTGTGAAGAACTGTCAGTGGCAGGTTCTTTGCAGCGCCGGGCGTTTGAAAGAAGCTGCGAGCGGCAAGTTCTGTAGATATGACATATACAGTATGTGCAATAGACGCAGATTATATATATGGAAATGTATAGAAAAAACTATCAGTTAAAGCGACAAAAACTATGGAAAATGTCGTATACTGATAACAGATGATTTACATAATGTGATTTGTGTAATAAAACGAATAAACAAAAGGGGATAAAAACAACATGAGAATGATTGATATGCACTGTGATACTTTGTGGAAATTGATCGATTTGGATGGCCAGGGAGATTTGATGAAGAATGATTGCCATATCAATATTCCATCTATGAAAAAAGCGGGAACCGTCGTGCAGCTTTTTGCCTGTTTTACGAAGGCGGCTGATTATAAGAAGAAAGGAGGATATGATGCGGCATTCGTTCATGTACAGGATATGGTGCGATATTTAAGGCAGCAGCAGGAGAGGTACAGTGAAGATCTGGCACTGGCATATTCGTGGAATGATGTAGACAGGAATGATTTCGCAGGACGGATCTCTGCGATTATGACTGTGGAAGAAGGGGGAATTTTAAACGGTCATATGGAGCGGCTGGAAGAGCTGTATCAACATGGGATCAGGCTTATGACACCGGTATGGAATTATGAAAACTGCATCGGATATCCAAACAGCAGAAAGAAATCTGTAATGTGGAAGGGGTTAAAACCTTTTGGAAAAGAAGTGATAGAAAGAATGGGAGAACTGGGAATGATCATAGATGTATCCCATGCATCGGATGGAACATTCCGGGATATAATGGCAATCGCAAAAGGAACGGTGATTGCGTCTCATTCTAATTGCAGGGAGATTGCAAAGCATCCGAGAAATCTGACAGATGAGATGATCTGGCAGCTTGCAGATGCAGGTGGTATTGCGGGACTTAATCTGTATGGTCCGTTCCTTGGAAGAGAGAAAGAATCCAGGATTGAGGATATGACAGCTCATATATTACATATGTTAAATAAAGGGGGCAGTGATTTTCCGGCAATTGGAACTGATTTTGACGGTTTCGGGGAGATGGAAGTAATGGAAATTGGACATCCGGATGAGATGGAGAAGCTGTGGGAAATATTGAAGCAAAAAGGAGTAAAGGAGTCACAGCTTGATAAGATCTGGTATCGGAATGCGATGAGAGTTTTGAAAAGTATTTAAATATAAAGCAGGGACGGTTATCAGCCCCTGCTTTATTCAATCGCATAGTATGTATTTATTTTTGATTTTTATTTACATTCTGCAGCTTCATTGCACGAACTTTCAGAGGAAGTCCGAACAGGTTGATGAATCCGCTTGCATCATGATGATCATAGAGATCACCTGTTGTAAAGCTTGCAAGTGATTCACTGTACAGAGAATATGGAGAAGTTGTTCCTGCTTTTGTGATGGTTCCTTTGTAAAGTTTGAATTTGACTTCACCAGTTACATATTCCTGTGTGCTTTCAACGAAAGCCTGGATTGCCTCACGAAGCGGAGTGAACCATTTTCCTTCGTATACGAGCTGAGCAAGCTTGTCAGACATTTCTTTCTTTACTTCTGCTGTAGCACGGTCAAGGATCAGTTCCTCTAACTGCTGGTGTGCAGCATACAGGATTGTTCCACCAGGTGTCTCATATACACCACGTGATTTCATACCAACAACACGGTTTTCAACAATGTCAATGATACCGATACCATGTTTTCCGCCAAGTTCATTCAATTTGCGGATGATATCAGATACCTTCATCTCTTCGCCGTTGATACTCTTTGGAATACCCTTTTCAAATGTCATTGTGACATATTCGGCTTTGTCCGGAGCTTTTTCCGGAGTTGTTGACATTACAAGAAGGTCATCGTAGTTTGGCTCGTTGGAAGGATCCTCAAGTTCCAGACCTTCGTGGCTGATATGCCATAAGTTACGGTCACGGCTGTAGCTGTGTTTTGCATCGAATGGAAGGTCGATTCCGTGTGCTTTACAGTAATCAATCTCGTCTTCACGTGACTGCATAGTCCAGAGATCTGTCATTCTCCAAGGAGCGATGATCTTGATATCCGGAGCAAGTGCTGTGATACCAAGTTCAAAACGGATCTGGTCGTTACCTTTACCGGTAGCACCGTGGCAGATTGCAACAGCATTTTCTTTACGTGCAATCTCTACCAGACGTTTTGCAATTGCAGGACGAGCCATAGAAGTTCCCAGAAGATATTCATCTTCGTATACGGCATGTGCCTGAACGCAAGGTACGATGTAATTGTCGGCAAAATCATCTACGATATCTTCAATATATAATTTGGCTGCACCGGAAAGTTTGGCTCTTTCTTCCAGTCCATCCAGTTCTTCGCCCTGTCCGCAGTCGATACAGCAGCAGATAACATCATAGTTAAATGTTTCCTTCAGCCATGGGATAATTGCTGTGGTGTCAAGACCACCTGAGTACGCTAATACAACTTTTTCTTTCATCTTATATATCCTCCTACATGAAATATAGTTTTATCAATCGCTTTAAAATAATCTTCTCGTATGCAGTCTTAAAAGTCAAGTCTTTCTTTTATAAAGAACATTTTTGACTGCAAGGAATACTATACACCTGATTTTATAATTATGCAAGAAAAAATGATAAAAAAGTGAAAATAATTAAAAAATATGCAAAAATATGCATAAAATAAAGGGAAAGTGTATGATGGATGAATATTTGAATATATAAATGGAAAATTAAAAGGGGATTAGATAAGTTTACATAATTCGATTAGAAAACATAATTAAGAAATGATGAAAGATCTTGCGAAAAATGCTTGACGAATCCATGACGACAACGTAGAATATATCCGGCAATTTGCGCAAAAAATAAATTAAGAAAATATCAGCGCAAGAAAAAATTTCGAAATAATATTTTTATATATAAAAGGAGAAAGATACGTATGAATTATGATGTAATTATTATTGGAGCAGGTCCCGGAGGAATCTTTGCGGCATATGAGCTGATGAAAAAGAAACCGGAATGTAAGATTGCTGTATTTGAAGAAGGCTATCCGCTTGAAAAGAGAAAATGTCCAATTGACGGAGATAAGATCAAGAGCTGTATCAATTGTAAGCGCTGCTCGATCATGTGCGGATTTGGAGGAGCCGGAGCATTTTCGGATGGAAAATACAACATTACGAATGACTTCGGTGGAACTTTGTTCGAGTATATCGGAAAGAAACAGGCAGTAGAACTGATGAAATATGTGGATGAGATCAACATGGAGAACGGTGGAGAAGGAACAAAGCTCTATTCTACGGCAGGAACCAAATTCAAAAAACTCTGTCTGCAGAATAAGTTAAATCTTCTGGATGCATCGGTTCGTCATCTTGGAACAGATATCAACTATGTGGTACTTCAGAATCTGTATAATCAGATGAAAGACCATATGGATTTCTATTTTGATACACCGGTAGACACAATTGAAAAGATTGAAAATGGCTACAAAGTTGTATGTGAAAAAGGCAGTTATGAATGTGAAAAATGTATTGTATCTGTAGGACGAAGCGGAAGTAAATGGATGGAAAAGGTATGTAAGGATCTGGAAATCCCTACAAAATCCAACCGTGTAGATATCGGTGTTCGAGTAGAGCTTCCGGCTGTTATATTCTCACATCTGACAGATGAACTTTACGAAAGCAAAATCGTATATCGAACAGAAAAATTCGAAGATAATGTACGTACATTCTGTATGAATCCAAACGGAATTGTTGTAAATGAAAATACTAACGGAATCATCACGGTAAATGGACACAGCTATGAAGGAAACGAGAAAAAGACTGATAATACAAACTTTGCCCTTCTGGTTGCAAAGCATTTCTCAGAGCCGTTCAAAGACAGTAACGGATATGGAGAAAGTATCGCAAGACTTTCCAATATGCTTGGCGGAGGTGTTATCGTACAGCGTTTTGGTGATCTGGTACGTGGAAGAAGAAGTACAGAGAAACGTATCGAAGAGGGCCTGGTAACACCGACTTTATCAGCAACACCGGGAGATTTAAGTCTTGTACTTCCAAAACGAATCCTGGATGGTATTGTTGAGATGATCTATGCGCTGGATAAAGTTGCACCGGGAACAGCTAATGATGATACACTTCTGTATGGTGTGGAGGTTAAATTCTACAACATGGAAGTAGATATTGATGAAAATCTGGAAAGTTGTCATAAAGGACTGTATGTGATCGGAGATGGAAGTGGTGTGACACATTCACTTTCGCATGCATCTGCAAGTGGGGTGTATGTAGCAAGACATATTATTGAAGAAGCTTAGAACAAGTTCGGTTGTGAACTGGCTGACATCCGAAACGGAAGGACGGCAAGAGCTGACAGAAAAAACAGTATAAAGCAAGAATAGTATAAGAAATTCTGTGTTTTATTCAGTTGATAGCTGAGTAGGACACGGAATTTTTTTGTTGCAATGCATTCGTAAGGAAATTTGTAAAAAAATAATAAAAATCTTGACTTGTGTAGATTGCCGATATAATATATAGACGAACGATATAGTATGTAGATAATCTACATACTGGATTATAAAAAGGAGGTAAGAGAAGATGGCAGTAGACAAAAGTCTGGTATCAGGAAGTACTACGATGCTGGTGTTAAAATTATTAGAAGAAAAGGACATGTACGGATATGAAATGATCGATACCATCCGGGGAAAATCAAAGAATGTATTTGAGTTAAAAGCAGGAACTTTGTATCCGCTTTTGCATGGTCTGGAAGAAAAAGGATTCGTAGAGTCTTATGAGAAAGAAGCAGTCGGAAAGATCCGAAAATATTATCATATTACAAGATCCGGAAAAAAAGAATTAAAAAAGAAGTCAGAAGAATGGAAAGAGTATTCAAAAGCGGTTCTGGATGTGATGGGTGGTGTGTGCTTTGGATAAAAAGAAATATATACAGACGGTAACAGAACAGATCCGGTGTAAGCGGGCACTTCCGCTGGTAACAAAAGAACTGGAAGGACACATCGAAGATCAGAAAAGTGATTATATGAAAGCAGGAATGAATGCCGAAGAAGCAGAAGAAGCGGCAGTTCTGGAAATGGGTGATCCGGTAGAGGTTGGTGTTGAAATGGACCGTATCCATCGACCGAAGATGGCCTGGAAGATGATCGGACTGATCGCGATTTTGAATCTGGCAGGAATTGTACTAATGTATCTCATAAGAACAAGCATCCTGGCAGATGCAGGAAATAATCCGGGAGATGTAGAATGGATCGCATCGGGAATTGGTGGTAATATCAACTATCTGAAAAGTGTTATGTGGACGATCATTGGTCTGGCTTGTATGATAGGAATCTGTTATTTTGATTACAGCAGAATAGGAAAGTATGGCAAGTTGTTAACCGGAGGCTGGATCGTGGTTATGGGACTGAGCCTGTTCATGGGTGCAGTATATATCAATGGAGCTGCTTACGGGATCCTGTTTTTATTTGGCCGGGTATTACCGCTGCGTCCATTTTTATATCTGATTGTTCCTGCATATGCGGCAACATTGTATAGCATGCGAAGAAAAAAATCTGGTTATTCCGGTGTTGTAAAGGCAATACTGTGGCAGATACTGCCGGTGTGGATCATCTTACGCATTCCGAATCTGTCCATGGCAATCAGCGTAGAAGTTACATTTATGATTCTGTTATCAATTGCAGTTTGGAAAGAATGGTTTGAGGTGAATAGAAAAAGAACATTGATTACACTGTGGAGTCTGGTAATTCTGCTCCCGGCAGCAGGAATTGGGGTGTTCGTAAAACTGGACTCTGTAGCAAATTATCAGATGGCAAGACTATCCGCTTTTATCCATCCGGAAAGCAATGACGGAACCTTAGGGGGAATGATAAGAAATATGATCTCCGGAGCACATCTTGCCGGACGTGGAGATTGTGAAAAAATAAAGTTCTTTAACAGAGATTATATGCTGACCTTTATTATACATTATTATGGAATATTTGCAGCGGTTCTGATAATTGCTATTGTAGGAGGCATTCTGATATGGTTCCTGCAAAAGACAGGACACCAGAAAAATCAACTCGGCATGATTATGGGAACCGGATGTGTGGTGGTCCTGCTTATTCAGTTCATTGGATATGTATTAGAAAATCTTGGATATTTTCCACTTTCAAATAATTATTGCCTGTTTCTGACGACCGGGGGAAGTGGGATGATGATCAGTTATATTATGTTTGGAATATTACTTAGTATTTATCGGTATCAGAATGTGTTGGTGGAGCCGGAGGTGAAGAAGAAGGAGATTTCTGTTTAATCTATTAAGCGGCTGATACCCGGCCGGAAGTGTATCTATATAATAATCTGTCGCTGGCAGTTTCTCATGGACCGGGGTAAGCCACGATGATGAACTAAACAGAAATATAATTAAAAGGAACTTGCATAATATACATTATTGATGTATACTTATGCAAGTTCCTTTTTTACCACACAAAAGTAAATAGATGGATTTTTGAAAAAACAATCCGACCAAACTAGACAATTACAGGAAATTGGGGTACTATAAAACGTACGATAATTTATAAAAATTCAATATCGGAAAGGGTGTTATATAGATGATTAAAGTTGGAATTATTGGAGCAACTGGATATGCCGGGGGAGAACTGGTAAGAATTCTCGCCGGACATAAAGATGCTGAGATTGTATGGTACGGTTCCAGAAGCTATATAGATAAGAAATATGCAGATGTATATCAGAATATGTTCCAGATCGTAGATGCGAAATGTCTGGATGATAATATGGAAGAACTGGCAAAGCAGGCAGACGTGATCTTTACTGCAACGCCACAGGGATTCTGCGCATCGATGATGAATGACAAGATTTTAAGTGAGACAAAGATCATCGACTTAAGTGCAGACTTTCGTATCAAAGACGTTGCTACTTATGAAAAATGGTATGGAATTGAACACAAGAGCCCACAGTATATCGAAGAAGCGGTATACGGACTTTGCGAGATCAACAGAGAAGATGTGAAGAAAGCAAGACTGGTAGCCAATCCTGGATGCTATACAACCTGTTCGATCCTGACTGCTTATCCACTGGCAAAAGAAGGAATCATTGATATGAATACCCTGATCGTGGATGCCAAGTCCGGAACTTCCGGAGCAGGACGTGGTGCAAAAGTGCCGAACCTTTTCTGTGAAGTGAATGAGAATATGAAAGCGTACGGTGTTGCAAGCCACAGACATACACCTGAGATCGAGGAACAACTCGGATATGCATCAGGAGAGAAAGTGCTGATCAACTTCACGCCACATCTGGTTCCGATGAACAGAGGAATTCTGGCGACGGAATATGCAACATTGAAAAAAGATGTGACCTACGAAGAAGTCAAAGCAATCTATGATAAATATTATAAAGATGAGAAATTCGTCCGTGTTCTGGAAAAGGATGTATGCCCGGAGACAAAATGGGTAGAAGGAAGTAATTATGTAGACATCAATTTCAAGATCGATCCAAGAACCAACCGTATCATCATGATGGGAGCCATTGACAACCTGGTAAAAGGTGCGGCAGGACAGGCAGTACAGAATATGAACCTGATGTTCGGACTTCCGGAGACAGAAGGTCTGGAACTGGTGCCAATGTTCCCATAAATTTTCGGAAAAAGGATGCAGATAAGATGAAATGTAAGGGAGCATTATCCTAAGTTCATCTGAAAATACAGGCAGAGGAGAAAAATAATACATATGAATATAAGAGTAATGACAATTGAAGATTTCGATCAGGTGCACGCGCTTTGGATGAGCATCAAGGGATTCGGAATACGAAGTGTGGATGATTCGAAAGAGGGCGTAGAACGCTTTTTAAAAAGAAATCCTACGACAAGCGTAGTTGCCGAAGAAGACGGAAAAATCGTCGGAGCGATTCTCTGCGGGCATGATGGAAGACGAGGCTGTCTGTATCATGTGTGTGTAGATGTAAATCACAGGATGAAGGGAATCGGGAAGGCTATGGTAGTATTTACCATGGAAGCACTGAAAAAAGAAGGTATTAACAAAGTATCTCTGATCGCATTTACACAGAACGATATCGGCAATGCATTCTGGAAAGAAATCGGATGGACAAAAAGAGAAGATCTGAATTATTATGATTTTACATTGAATGAAGCAAATATCACGGCGTTTATCCAGTAAGCAGATTAGGAAGATAAAATAAAAGAGCATATAAAAGAACCGGCAGATAAAACGAGAAAATTGAGACTAATGAACAGCCGGTAATATAAAATGAGAGAATTAAGAAAGGTGGAAGAACAGATGAAACAGGTAAAAGGCGGAGTAACCGCAGCAAAAGGATTTGAAGCAGCAAGTACAGCAGCAGGAATTAAGTATAAAGACAGAACGGATATGGCACTGGTATACAGCCAGGTTCCATGCGTGGCAGCAGGAACATTTACAACAAATGTTGTAAAAGCAGCACCGGTCAAATGGGATCAGCAGGTTGTAAAAAGCGGGGCAAAAGCACAGGCAGTCGTTGTAAACTCAGGAATCGCCAATGCCTGCACCGGAGCAGAAGGATTTGGATACTGTAAAGATACAGCAGATGCAGCAGCGAAAGCACTGAACATTTCCGCAGACGGTGTTCTCATCGGTTCTACCGGAGTTATCGGAAAACAGATTCCGATCGACAAACTGACAGCTGGAATCGAAGCGCTGGCAGGAAAGAAGAATGATACACTTGAAAATGGAACAGAAGCAGCTAAAGCAATTATGACAACCGATACATTTCCGAAGGAACTGGCTGTTACAATCGAAGTCGGCGGCAAGACAGTAACTATCGGAGGTATGGCAAAAGGATCCGGAATGATCCATCCGAATATGTGTACGATGCTTGCATTTATTACAACAGATGCAGTGATCACAAAGGATGCACTTCAGAAAGCATTAAGCGAAGATGTCGGAGATACCTACAACATGATTTCTGTAGATGGAGATACTTCTACGAATGATTCCGTTGTATTGCTGGCAAATGGTCTGGCAGAGAACCCGGAGATCACATATGGAACAGAAGATTATAAAAATTTTGCAGAAGCATTACATACGATCAACGAATATCTTGCAAAGAAGATTGCAGGAGACGGAGAGGGTGCAACCGCATTATTCGAAGTCAAGGCAGTTGGCTGTGAGAGCGTAGAACAGGCAAAGACACTTGCAAAATCTATCGTATGCTCTAATCTTACAAAGACAGCGATTGCAGGACATGATGCAAACTGGGGAAGAATTCTCTGCGCAATGGGATATTCCGGAGCACAGTTCGATCCTGAAAAAGTTGACCTGTTCTTTGAGAGTAAAGCCGGAAAGATCCAGATCATTGAAAATGGTACGGCTGTAGATTACAGCGAAGCAGAGGCAACTAAAATTCTGTCTGAGCCGGAAGTTACAGCAATTGCAGATGTGAAGATGGGAGATAAGACAGCAACAGCATGGGGATGTGACCTGACTCACGGATATATTGAGATTAATGCAGATTACAGAAGCTAATTCAGAATGCAAAGATTAAAGTATACAGATGCAGCAAACAGACAGAAATGAAAAGACAGGAGATCAAAAGATGGAAAAAGCAATGCAGAAATACCTGGACAAAGCAGAAGTACTGATTGAAGCCCTTCCATATATCCAGAGATTTAACCGTAAGGTTATTGTAGTAAAATATGGTGGAAGTGCCATGGTAGACGAAGAGTTAAAAGCAAGAGTCATTCAGGATGTAACCCTTCTCAAATTAGTTGGATTCAAACCGATCATCGTTCATGGCGGTGGCAAGGAGATCAGCAAATGGGTTGGAAAAGTCGGCATGGAACCACATTTTATCAATGGACTTCGTGTGACGGATGCAGAGACGATGGAACTCGCAGAGATGGTTCTTGGTAAAGTTAACAAAAGTCTTGTTCAGTTAGTGGAACAGCTCGGTGTAAGAGCCATTGGTATCAGTGGAAAAGACGGCGGCCTTCTGAAAGTGGATAAGAAACTGGCAGACGGTGAAGATATCGGATTTGTCGGCGATGTCAAAGAAGTGAATGCGGATATCATCTATGATCTTCTGGAAAAAGATTTCCTTCCGATTATTGCACCGATCGGTCTGGATGATGAATACAATACTTATAACATTAATGCGGATGATGCGGCATGTGCAATCGCGAAAGCGATCAATGCAGAGAAACTTGCGTTCTTAACAGATATTGAAGGTGTATACAAAGATCCGAATGACCCGTCTACATTGATTTCAGAGTTAAATGTTTCCGAAGGGAAGAAACTGATGGAGGAAGGATATATCGGTGGAGGTATGCTTCCGAAGATCCAGAACTGTATTGATGCAATCGAAAACGGTGTATCCAGAGTACATATTCTGGATGGAAGAATTCCACACTGCCTGCTTCTTGAAATCTTTACGAATAAGGGAATCGGAACAGCAATCAAAAATGATGTAGAAGAAAGATATTATCACGGAGAATAAGCTATGAATGAATATATGAATGAATATATGAAAGAAACAAACGAAGCTTTGTTACATACTTATAACCAGTTCCCGGTTGTGTTAGATCACGGTGAAGGTGCATATCTGTATGATACAGAAGGAAAGAAATATCTGGATTTTGCAGCCGGATATGCGGTGTCTTCGTTGGGATACGGCAATCAGGAGTTGAATGAAGCATTAAAAGCACAGATTGACAAGCTTTTTCACACATCTAATTTGTATTACAATACTGTATGTGGAAAAGCAGCAGAAGATCTGAAACGTATTACCGGAATGGATCGGATTTTCTTTACCAACAGTGGCGGAGAAGCGGTAGAAGGAACTTTAAAAGCGGCAAGAAAATATGCATACAAAAAAGGAACCGGCCGTTATGAATTCATTGCTATGAAGGAATCTTTTCATGGAAGAAGCTTTGGAGCGTTATCGGTAACAGGTCATGATCCATATCGTGCACCGTTTGAGCCACTTGTACCGGGAGTGTCATTTGCAGAATATAATGATCTGGACAGTGTAAAAGCACTGGTAACAGACAAAACATGTGCGATTATCCTGGAGCCGCTTCAAGGAGAAGGCGGCATCAATCTGGCTACAGAGGAATTTATGAAAGGGATCCGCAAACTTTGCGATGAAGAAGGAATTCTGATGATTTGTGACGAAGTGCAGTGTGGTATGGGAAGAACCGGTTCCATGTTCACATGGCAGTCTTATGGTATCAGACCTGATATTATGTCTATGGCAAAAGCAATCGGAAACGGAATTCCGGTAGGAGCGTTTGCAATGACAGAAGAGATCGCGAAGTATTCACTGGAGCCAGGTGATCACGGAACTACTTACGGCGGAAATCCTCTGGCATGTACAGCTGTAAGTAAGACGATCGAGATTTTTGAGAAAAAGAATCTTGTGGCACATGTGCAGGAACTCGGTGCATATCTGACAGAAAAACTAGAAGAACTGAAGTCAGAATGTGACTGCGTAAAGGCCGTTAAAGGAAAAGGACTGATGCAGGGAATACAGGTGACAAAGCCATTATCCGAGATTACGAAAGAGGCCTTAAAAGAAGGACTTCTGATCATCGGAGCCGGAAACGATGTGATCCGTTTTGTACCACCTCTTATTATTGAAAAAGAGCATGTGGATGAGATGATCCGGATTTTAAAGAAGGTACTGTAATATTTTTTGAAATTAACAGCATAAAAAACCAGTCATGGGACATATTATCTGCATAAGCAGGAGGTATGGAGATGACTGGTTTTTTGATTGCGCTTTTGTCGGGAGCGCTTATGAGTGTACAGGGAGTATTTAATACGCAGGTGACGAAGACAACGGGGATGTGGGTGAGTAATGGATGGGTGCAGTTTAGTGCATTTCTGCTGTGTGCAGCGGCATGGCTGATCGACGGGCGGGATTCTATCGGGAATTTGTGGAAGGTAGAGCCCAAATATGTACTCCTCGGAGGAGTGATCGGTGCAGGTATCACATGGACCGTGATCAAGAGTATGGAGGCACTGGGACCGGCGAAGGCAGCGCTTCTGATTGTAATCTCGCAGTTGATCGTAGCGTACGTAATAGAACTTCTCGGATTGTTCGGAGTAGACAAAGAACCACTGGAAATCCGTAAAATTATTGGAATGTCCATTGCCCTGATTGGTGTTGCAATTTTTCAGTGGAAATAGTACAATTATTTCACTAGGCATATGCGGGGATTTACAGTTTTCGACAGGCTGTAAAGGAGAAGTTATGCATAGGGAAAAAAGACAGAACAGAATAACAGAACAGAGAAAAATACAGAAGAAAATATGCCGTATATTGCTGATCTTTACCATGATACTGAGTATGATATGTGTCGTGAATCTGACCGGATGCAGAGACCGAAAATCACAGGAACAGACGGAACTTATTTCGTTGGACGGGCGTGAACCGGATGTGGAAAAAGCAGATGGAAATACTGAAAAAGAGGCTGAAGGATCAGAAGCGGGAACGGATGATAACATGACAGAAAAAGATAGCCTTAAGCAGGAAAAACTACAGATCTGTTATGTACATGTATGCGGGGCAGTGAAGTCTCCGGGAGTGTATGAACTGACATCGGACAGTCGTTTGTATGAAGCTATTCAGATGGCTGGAGGATTTACGGATGAGGCAGCAGGTGAGGCTCTGAATCAGGCAGAAAAGATTGAAGATGGTTCCAGAATATATGTTCCGACGAAAGAAGAGGCAAAAGCCGGAACAGAGAACAACGGTACTTTCGTACAGAATGCGGATAATGAAAAGACAGATGCAACAAAAAGCACAGATGCCGGAAGTACGGCAGATGGCAAGGTGGATATTAATACGGCCGGGAAGGACGAATTGATGACACTATCCGGAATCGGAGAGGCGAAGGCTGACGCGATCATTCGTTACAGAGATGAGCATGGAAAGTTTCAGAAGATAGAAGATCTGATGGAAGTGGAAGGTATTAAAGACGGTGTATTTCAGAAAGTAAAAGATCAAATTAAGATCTGACAAGGGAGTAGGAACATGAGCAGACGAGTATTGGTTGTGGATGATGAAAAACTGATAGTAAAAGGAATCCGGTTTAGTCTGGAGCAGGATGGATATGATGTGGACTGTGCTTATGACGGAGAAGAGGCACTGAAACTGGCAAAGGAGAATGCATATGATATCATTCTTCTGGATGTCATGCTTCCGAAATATGACGGTTTTGAAGTGTGTCAGCAGATCCGGGAATATTCGGATGTTCCGATCATTATGCTTACAGCAAAAGGCGACGATATGGATAAGATCCTGGGACTGGATTATGGAGCAGATGATTACATAACAAAGCCATTCAATATTCTGGAAGTGAAGGCAAGGATCAAAGCCATTATGCGCCGTGTCAGCAAGCGCGATAAAAATCAGGAAAATGAAAAAGTGATCGTAAAAGGCGAGATGAAGATTGACTGCGAAAGCAGACGCGTGATCATCGGAGAAAAGGAAATCAATCTGACAGCAAAAGAATTCGATCTTCTGGAACTGCTTGCCATGAATCCGGGTAAAGTCTACAGCAGAGAGAATCTTTTGAATATCGTATGGGGATATGAGTATCCGGGAGATGCAAGAACTGTGGATGTACATATCCGGAGACTTCGTGAAAAGATTGAAACGAATCCAAGCGATCCAAAATATGTCTATACGAAATGGGGAGTGGGTTATTATTTCAGGGGTTAAAAAATATTTTAAAAAGAATATATTCAGGAGCATGAAATTCCGGATCATCCTGCTGGTGGCACTGGCAGCGATTGTTCCGGTATTGATTATGAGAGGGGTGTTCCTGACCAGCTATGAGAAAAGAGCAGTGGAGGTACGAACTGCTGAGATACAGAATCAATGTACCATTCTCAGTAATCAGCTGAGCAGTTCGGGCTATCTTACGGGAGATACGTCAGAGACGATCAGAACAGAACTGGTTCAGCTATCTAATATCTACAGCGGCCGGGTAATGGTAATCGATGGTAATTTTAAGATCCAGGAAGATACATATGAAATGGATGAAGGAAAAACTATCGTATCGGGTAATGTGATCCGATGTTTCAAAGAAAAAGGAACCAGCGAGTACAATAAGAAAAACAGATATATAGAAGTGACAGCGCCGATTTTAGGAAAAGATGATTCGATTGTAGGAGTATTGCTTGTCAGTGCACCGACAGATTCTGTCCTGGACAGTCTGGAGATTTTAAGAAACAAAGCAGATGTGGCAGCACTTGCATCGATCCTGGTTATCCTTATGATTGCTGTGCTTTCGGGAATGGCTATGTTAAAACCTTTTAAACGCATTACAGAATCCATTTCTGCGGTTACAGAAGGCTATGACGATGATTACCTTCATGAGAATACGTACACAGAGACAATGGAATTATCGGAAGCGTTCAATAAGATGTCGGGACGCATGAAGACTCTGGATGACTCGAGAAATGAATTCGTATCGAATGTGTCACATGAGTTAAAGACACCGCTGACATCCATGAAAGTACTGGCGGATTCGCTGCTTTTGCAGGAAGATGCACCGGTAGAACTCTATAAAGAATTTATGGGGGACATGTCGGAAGAAATCGAGAGAGAAAATAAGATTATTAATGACCTGCTTTCGCTGGTCAAGATGGACAAGACCGCGAATACAATGAATATAAAGTCAGAAAATATGAACGAACTGATAGAAAAGATATTAAAGAGACTGCGTCCGATTGCGGCTACAAGAAATATCGAACTGGTCTATGAAAGTTTTCGTCCGGTGACGGCAGAGGTAGATGAGATGAAGATCTCTCTGGCAATATCGAATCTGGTGGAGAATGCCATCAAGTATAATAAGGAAAATGGATGGGTGCATGTATCTTTAAATGCGGATCACAAAAACTGCTATATTGAGGTGGCGGATTCGGGAATCGGTATACCTGCTGAAGCACAGGAACATATATTTGAGAGATTCTACCGGGTGGACAAGTCCCATTCAAGAGAAATTGGCGGAACAGGACTTGGTCTGGCAATCGCAAGAAGTGCAGTGGTTATGCACAGAGGGGCGATCAAAGTATTCAGTCAGCCATCGGAAGGAACTACTTTTACGGTAAGAATTCCGTTAAACTATGTATCTTAGGCAGAAGGAGATTAAGATGAAAATGAAAAAAATTTACAAGATCCTGCTGCTTATAGCTGTTTGCATCATAGCAGTATCAGGATGTAAAAAAGAGGATAAGGTTAGCGGCACCAGGATTTACTATACAGACTCAGAGGGAGTTTCACTGGTTGAGAAGGGCACAAGAATCAAAGGAAAGACAAAAAAAGCGCAGATTAATTATGTGTTAGGGAAAGTCCAGAAAAATACAGATAATATTAATTATCGCAGTGCCTTTGTGAAAGGTGTAAAGATAAAGAACTGGTCGCTTCATTCCAAAAATCTGACAGTGGATTTTAATCGTGCATATCAAAAACTGAGTGTAACGGAAGAAATTGTACTGCGGGCATCGGTGGTACAGTCGCTTGGACAGATAGATGGAGTAGATGCTGTATTGTTTACGATAGAAGGAGAGCCGCTGGAGGATCAGAACGGCCAGGAGATAGGATATATGCAGCCATCGGATTTTGTACAGAATACGGGATCCAGTCTGCATGCTTATCAGAATGAGACATTTCTTTTATATTATGGAAATAAAAAGGGCACCCGTCTTGTAAAAGAAAAGGTAAATGTCAGATACAGTAGCAGTGTGTCCAGAGAAAAAGCACTGGTCGAACAGCTGATCAAGGGACCGGATTCGGATAATGAATCAGCAGTGCTCCCAGAAGGAACAAAAGTACTTAGTGTATCGGTAAAAGATCATATCTGTTACGTGAATCTGGACGCTGGATTCCTTGATACGACGAATGTAATGAATCCGGAAGTTCCGGTATATGCAATTGTGAATTCTATTGTAGATGGAAGTGCGATCAGCAGAGTACAGATCCTGATTGACGGAAAAACAGATATTACTTATATGGGAAAGATAAATTTGGAAAAACCTCTTTCCAGAAATCCCAATATTGTGGAAGGAGAGTAGCATGTGAAAAACAGACCGCTTCTTAGTGTGTGTCTGATGGTTCTATGCATCATTGCTTCTATGGTTGTGTGGGGAAGAGAGCGGTTCATAAAAGAACTTCGTCCTTCCCCGATTGAACGATATGCCGCAGAAGGTGATAATATTACCATTTGCGGCAAAATATACAGGCAAGAGCAAAAAGAGAACTGCCGGATGATCTATCTGAAAGAAAATTCTATTTATTCAAACTCAAAAAAATTTCAAGAATCGAAAATTATCATTTATACAAATTCCAGCCAAAAATTACATATAGGAAACCAGCTTAAAGTGTGTGGAAAGGTATCATTTTATGAAGAGGCCAGAAATCCGGGAAATTTTGATCAGAAATTTTATTATCAAAAACAGGGAATCCATGGGAAAGTCCGATCGGATGATATACAGATTACGGATTACAAACGAAACAAATTAAAAGACAGACTTGAAAAATTCCGGATGAACTGGCAGAAAATGCTGCAACGCGAGATGGGAGAACGGGATGGTTCAGCACTTGCGGCAATACTCCTTGGTGAAAAAAGCGGTATGGATCAGGAAATGAAAGAATTATATCAGGTAAACGGGATTGGACATATCCTGGCGATTTCCGGACTTCATCTATCGTTTGCGGGACTTGGAGTATACCGGATAGCAAGGAGAATGACAGGTTCATACAAGGCAGGTGGAATCACGGGAGGGATTCTGTTGTGTCTGTATGTGATGATGATCGGAATGACCGTGTCGGTGATCCGGGCGTGGGTGATGTTCGTATTTCGGATAGGTGCGGATATTACCGGTAGACATTATGATATGCCGACGGCACTTGCGGCTTCAGCTGTGCTAACGGTCGGGATCCATCCGCTTTATCTGTACGATGGTGGCTTTTGGTTGTCGTTTGGAGCTGTTTTTGCAGTTTGTACGGTGATACCGGTGCTTGAAAATGAGATGCGGTGTAAGAGCCTGTGTGCAGGCCTGGGAATCAATGTTTTATTGTGGCCGGTGATCTTATATAATTTTTTTGAGATTCCGGTGTATAGTATACTGCTGAATCTTATAATACTTCCGCTGATGTCGGTAGTTTTAACCTGTGGAATGATCGGGTCATTTATAAAGATGGCCGGGTGGATACCCGGAAAATGGATTTTGTGGATCTGCAGATGTATCTTATGGGTGTATGATAAATGCTGCGTTTTTACAATAAAGCTTCCGATGGCAAGATGGGTGGCGGGAAGGCCGGATAAGAGAAGAATCTTTATCTATTATCTGGTGCTTATGACAGTGATTTTGATATTAAAATTTAAAAGAAACGGGAAAAAATATATCATAAGTATAACGCTTTATACGGTTGGATTTCTGATATTGATATCGGGCCCCTGGGTAAGAACCGGAGCAGAGGTTACGATGCTGGATGTAGGACAGGGAGACTGTATCTGTGTGGAGGGACCGGAGCATAAGACTTATCTGATCGATGGAGGCAGCAGTGATATAAAAAATGTCGGGAAATATCGGATAGAACCGTTTTTAAAGTACAGAGGAATAGGAAGTATTGATTATGTGTTCGTATCTCATGGAGACATAGATCATATGAATGGAATTGAAGAAATGCTGAAAAGGCAGCAGGTCGGGATAAAAATACGGAATCTTGTTGTGACAGGAGAAGCGTACCGGGATGAAAAGTTAGAAGAGCTTATAAGTGTAGCAGAAGATAATGGAACGACGGTCTGGGAAATGGAAAACGGGACGCAGATCAGAGAAGGAAAGTTGAGATTCACCTGTCTGGGGCCGAAAGAAAAGAATATAAATCCCGGAAATGAAGCATCCATGATCCTACATCTGGAATACGAGGGATTTGACATGCTTTTTACAGGAGACGTGGAAAAAGAAGGAGAAGAAAGTCTGACAGATACGCTCTCTTATCTACAGGAAAAGAAGATTTCATGGGAGGTATTAAAGACTGCACATCATGGATCAAAGAATTCTACAACGGAAGCATTTCTGGAAAATGTAAAACCAAGATATGCATGGATTTCGGCAGGAAGGAAGAATCGTTACGGACATCCACATAAAGATACTTTGGAAAGACTTGAAAACAGTGGCGCGAAAATATATTCTACACAGGAAAACGGTGCGTTTGGAATAACTGTAAATAAAAAAAGTATGCGGATTCATGGGAGAAACGGTTGAACTTAAAAGGAGAATTCAGTATACTTTTAAGAGGTGAAAAAGATAGGAGAACACCGATGAAAAGTTTAAATGAAGATATAAAAACAGGAAATTTTAAGCCGGTATATCTCCTGTATGGGGAAGAGGCTTATCTGAAAAAGCAATACAGAGACCGGATAACCAAGGCAATATTTCCGGATGGGGATACGGTAAATTATGCATATTATGAAGGCAAAGGGATAAATCCGGGTGAACTCATAGATCTTGCCGAGACAATGCCGTTTTTTGCAAAGCGTCGTCTGATAGTGGTAGAAAATTCGGGATTTTTTAAAAATGCAACACTGGATCTGGCCGATTATATCAAGACGATGCCGGATACGGCATGCTTTTTGTTCGTGGAAAATGAGGCGGACAAACGAGGAAAGATGTATAAAGCGGTGAAGAGTAAAGGACGCGTAGTTGAGATGGCGCGTCAGGATGAGAAGACGTTATTATACTGGGTTGCAGGTAATGTAAAAAAAGAAGGCTACAAGATCAAGGAACAGACGGCCAGATATCTTCTGTCAACAACAGGAACGGATATGGAGAATCTGGAAAAAGAACTGGAAAAACTCTTCTGTTACTGTATGGGAAAAGAAGAGATTGAGATATCAGATATAGAAGCAATCTGTACAACACAGATTACAAATAAGATTTTTGATATGGTAGAAGCGGTTGCAATGAAGAACCAGAAAAAGGCGCTTGATTACTATTATGATCTTCTGGCATTAAAAGAACCGCCGATGCGTATCTTATACCTTCTGACGAGACAGTTTAAGCTGCTTTTGGAAGTGAAAGATCTGGTGGGAAAACGCTACGATAAATCATCAATCGCAAAGACAGTCGGACTTCATCCGTTTGTGGCGGGAAAATATATGCAGCAATGCCGCACATTTGAAAAGAAAGAGTTAAGGAACATTCTGGAAGAGGCTGTAGATACCGAAGAGATGGTAAAGACGGGACGCCTGAATGATGTGATGAGTGTGGAACTTTTCATTGTAAAATACAGTGCTGCATGATAGAATTGATAAGATAAACATTTAATTAAGGAGAAGATATTAGTGTCAGGAATAGATCAGAGTAAAATTCGAAATTTTTGTATTATAGCACATATTGACCATGGTAAATCAACACTGGCGGATCGTATCATTGAGATGACGGGACTTCTTACCAGTCGTGAGATGCAGTCCCAGGTGTTAGACAATATGGAGCTGGAAAGAGAACGAGGAATCACGATCAAAGCCCAGACAGTCAGAACGGTATATAAGGCAAAGGATGGAGAAGAGTATATCTTTAACCTGATCGATACGCCGGGGCATGTAGACTTTAACTATGAAGTATCCCGAAGCCTTGCAGCTTGTGACGGGGCAATTCTGGTAGTGGATGCCGCACAGGGGGTAGAAGCACAGACGCTTGCCAATGTATACCTTGCGCTGGATCATGATCTGGATGTAGTACCGGTATTAAATAAGATCGATCTTCCAAGTGCCGATCCGGAACGTGTGATTGAAGAGATTGAGGATGTGATCGGAATAGAGGCAGAGGATGCGCCGCAGATTTCTGCAAAGACTGGACTGAATGTAGATCAGGTGCTGGAAGAAATCGTGGCAAAGATACCGGCACCAACCGGAGATCCGAAAGCACCGCTTCAGGCGTTGATCTTTGATTCTTTATATGATGCGTATAAAGGTGTTATCGTATTTTGCAGAATCAAAGAAGGAACTGTAAAAAAAGGAACACCGATCCTTATGATGGCGACAGGAGCTAAGGCAGAAGTAGTAGAAGTTGGTTATTTTGGGGCCGGACAGTTTATTCCGTGTGAGGAACTGAGTGCCGGAATGGTAGGCTATATTACGGCAAGTCTTAAGAACGTAAAGGATACCCGCGTGGGTGATACGGTAACCAATGCGGCACATCCATGTGCAGAACCGCTTCCGGGATATAAGAAAGTAAATCCAATGGTTTACTGTGGATTATATCCGGCAGATGGCGCAAAATACCCGGATCTCAGGGATGCGTTGGAGAAATTACAGTTAAATGATGCATCACTGCAGTTCGAACCTGAGACTTCAATTGCACTGGGATTCGGATTCCGCTGTGGATTCCTTGGACTTCTGCATCTGGAGATCATTCAGGAACGTCTGGAAAGAGAATATAATCTGGATCTGGTAACAACTGCGCCGGGGGTTATCTATAAAGTACACAAGACAAATGGAGATGTGATAGAGCTTACGAATCCATCGAACCTTCCGGATCCTTCAGAGATCGAATATATGGAAGAGCCAATGGTAAAAGCAGAGATCATGGTGACATCGGAGTTTATCGGTGCGATCATGGATCTGTGCCAGGAACGTCGAGGCGTATATGAAGGTATGGAGTATATTGAAGAGACACGTGCAGTATTACATTACCAGCTCCCGCTTAATGAAATCATTTATGATTTCTTTGATGCATTAAAATCAAGATCAAGAGGATATGCTTCGTTTGACTATGAGATGGCCGGTTATGTGAAGTCAGAACTTGTCAAACTGGATATCCTGATCAATAAAGAAGAAGTCGATGCATTGTCATTTATCATTCATGCAGATACTGCATACGAACGCGGAAGAAAGATGTGCGAGAAGTTAAAAGAAGAGATCCCGAGACAGTTATTCGAGATTCCAATCCAGGCAGCAATCGGAAGTAAGATCATCGCGCGTGAAACAGTTCGTGCGATGCGTAAAGACGTGCTGGCAAAATGTTATGGTGGAGATATCAGCCGTAAGAGAAAGCTTCTGGAAAAACAGAAAGAAGGAAAGAAACGTATGCGTCAGGTGGGCAACGTAGAGATTCCGCAGAAAGCATTTATGAGTGTATTGAAGCTGGATGATAAATAATGAGACCATTAGAGTTATATATCCATATTCCATTTTGTGTAAAAAAATGTCGGTACTGTGATTTCCTGTCTGCGCCTGCAACACCTGAAGCGAGACAGGAGTATGTCATGGGCTTGTGCCAGAAGATCCGTTCTTATTATGATCTTGCCGGTATGTACCATGTAAGCAGTATTTTTATAGGAGGCGGTACACCGTCCATATTAGAAACTCAGCAGATGAGGAGTATCTTCGATGCGATACGTGCTACATTTCCAATTGATTCGGACGCGGAGATCACGGTAGAAGTGAACCCGGGGACAGTAGATAAGTTGAAATTGATGGCATATCGGAATGTCGGGATTAATCGTCTGAGTATCGGATTACAGTCAACGGATGATCAGGAATTAAAGATGCTCGGAAGAATTCATACATATAAAGACTTCCTGGATACCTATACGCTTGCAAGAGAAGTGGGATTTCAGAATATCAATGTAGATCTGATGTCGGGAATTCCATTTCAGACATTGGGAGGATGGGAAGATACATTAAAAAAAGTGGCAGAACTTGGTCCGGAACATATCTCCGCATACAGTCTGATCATCGAAGAAGGAACGCCGTTCTATGAAAAGTACGGAGAGGGTGAACGCGCTGAGGCGAGAAGAAGAAGAGAACTTCCGGATGAAGATACAGAACGGATGATGTATCAGTTTACAAAAAATATTTTGTGGAGTTACGGCTATCACAGATATGAGATATCTAATTATGCCAAAGAAGGATATGAATGCCGGCATAACCTTGGATACTGGAACCGCACAGAATATCTGGGAATCGGAACCGGTGCGGCATCTCTTATCAATAACCAACGATTCGTAGAAGGCGGTGAGATCGAAGTTCTTAGTTTGCAGAATCAGATGGAAGAATATATGTTTCTGGGGCTCAGAAAAATCGAAGGAGTATCCAAGACTGACTTCAGGCAGACTTTCGGAAGAAGTATTGAAAATGCATATGGAAAAGTACTGATCGATATGTACCAAAAGCAGCTGCTTGAAGACACCGGCGAATACATCCGGTTAACAGAAAAAGGAATCGATGTCAGCAACTATGTCATGAGCGAGTTTCTATTTTAAATTGTTCCAATCAAGATATCACAACGGTTAAGGTTCCATTATATAATTATTATGGCATACAAAAACGTAACTGAATAAAAGGATAGAAGCCATTTCTGTGCATATGAGGTCATGGTTTGTTGCTCTAGAGTTTCTCCATGATTGAATCAGCACAGAAATGGCTTCTATCCTTTTATTCAGGTCCGGGGTAAGTCACCAAAATAATTACTACAACAACTTCGCCATTACTAACGCATAAACCTCCTGGTTCCGTTTCTGCCAGTTGTTTGCAATGGTTGCAGCTTCAGATTCTGTCGGGGCTGTTACGGTGAGGTCGATCAGAGGAAGTCCCTGTTCGATGACCTGACAGCGTACAGAATATTCCATGTTGGAATTCTCGAAATAGTCCGCTTTTACGGACATCTCATTTTTTAATTCGTAATGTTTCTCTTTTAAAAATTCGTCGATATCATGCTGGATTGCAGGAGAGATATCGTTTGTAAAATAATGGATGGTCTCTGCTCCGTCTTCCGTAAGATGGTAAAATGTACGGTGATGAGTAGATTCTTCACGAATAAATCCTGATTCCAGAAGTTCGGATAAAGCCTGCTGTAATTTAAAGTAGGTTGTATATCCTTCATCCAGAATAAATTCTGATATCTGGGAATTGGTAAGAGGAAAATCAACTTCGTTCAACATATACAAAATGATCAATTTATATAACGTAAAAGATTTGGCCAAGGTTAACACTCCTTTCCCTGCCAGATGTCATGTGTTTTTAAGTAAGACTGGAACTGATTCAGAACTTGCCTTTTGTTACAGGTCCATAAAGGGGCGATCAAAAGATTTTTTGGTCCGTCTCCGGTTAATCGGTGGATAACGATGTCCGGTCTTAAGTGGCTGATACACATCCCGAGAAGCTGGTAGTATTCTTCCGGTGTGGGAATGTAGAATGGAGAGGCCAGGTAGATGTCGGCCAGATCGGTATCTTTTAATACATGTAAAAGCTGCAGTTTGATGCCCTGAATATCCTGGTGGTTCAGGTATTCTATGGTCTTGAGTATATCCTGTTCGGTTTCATTTGGAAGACACAGGATTGTATGGACAATAACATCGATTCCACGCTTTCGAAGCTCGGATACTGCATTTTCAAATACCGGAAGCTCATAACCTCTGCGGATATATCGGGCGCTTTCTTCATGAATAGTCTGAAGACCAAGTTCAACCCAGACTGGTTTGATCCGGTTTAAGTTTTCCAGGAGATCCAGAATCTTTTCGCTTAGACAATCCGGTCTGGTAGCTATGGAAAGAATCCGGATATCAGGATGTGTAATTGCTTCCATATATAATGTTTCCAGATATTCTAAAGAAGCATAAGTGTTGGTATATGCCTGAAAATAAGCAATGTAAGATGATCCGGTATATTTTTTTGCAGACTGCTGCTTCCCAGCTTCAATCTGCTCTGTGACAGACAGAGTACGACTGGCGGCAAAATCGCCGGAACCTCCACGGCTGCAGAAAATGCAACCGTGGGTTCCGAGGGTACCATCCCTGTTTGGACATGTCATGCCGCCGTCGAGAGATATCTTATAGAGCTTTTCACCATAAGTCTTTTTCAGATAATAATCCAGAGAATAGTATCTTTTTTCTCCCCAGTGTACGGTCATATCAGATCAGTTCCTTTACAGCACGGCTTACAACATCTGCAACACGTGGGTCAAATGCTTCAGGAAGAATATTATTTTCATTCAGCTCTTCATCAGGAACAAGACCTGCGATTGCTTTTGCAGTAGCCAGTTTCATATCTTCGGTGATGGCAGTAGCACGTCCCTCGAGAGCACCTTTGAAGATACCAGGGAAAGCAACCACGTTATTTACCTGGTTCGGGAAGTCGGAACGGCCGGTTCCTACTACTTTAGCGCCCGCAGCTTTTGCAATATCCGGCATGATTTCAGGTACCGGATTGGCCATGGCAAATAAGATGGCATCTTTGTTCATAGAAGCAACCATTTCCGGTGTAACAATATTCGGAGCCGATACGCCGACAAAAATATCAGCGCCTTTTAATGCATCGGCGAGTTTACCGGTTTTCTGTTCCAGGTTGGTTACTTCAACCATCTTCTCCTGCATCCAGTTGAGGTCTTTGGAATCTTTTCCGAGAATTCCATTTATGTCGCACATGGTGACATGTTTAAAGCCGTAGGTCAGGAGCAGTTTGGTAATAGCAACTCCGGCAGAACCGGCACCATTTACGACAACTTTGGAAGATTCCTTATCTTTTCCGGTTACTTTCATAGCATTAATGATTCCGGCAAGAACTACGATAGCAGTTCCGTGCTGGTCATCATGAAATACAGGAATATCCAGCAGTTCTTTCAGTCGTTCTTCGATTTCAAAGCATCTTGGAGCACTGATGTCTTCCAGATTGATCCCTCCGAAAGCAGGGGCGATATTTACAACTGTTTTGATGATCTCTTCAGTATCCTGTGTGTCAAGACAGATCGGTACAGCGTTGACACCACCGAATTCTTTAAAAAGAACAGCCTTTCCTTCCATAACAGGCATTGCCGCAAGAGCACCGATATTACCAAGACCGAGTACTGCACTTCCGTCAGAAACAACAGCTACAGTATTGGATTTCATAGTATAAGTATAGGCAGCCTCGGGATCTTTTGCGATTACCTTACAAGGTTCTGCAACACCAGGGGTATAGGCAATTGCAAGATCTTCACGTGAATTTACGTGGGATTTTGCACAAGTTTCAATCTTTCCATGCCATTCTTCGTGCATTTTCAGGGCTTTTTCACTATTCGTCATTTTATGGATACCACCTTTTCATAAGTTTGTTTAATCATATCATTCATAGAAGTTCAAGTCAATATACGCACAAAAGAGGAATTGGGTAGAATAGATATACCGTTATGAAAAAGAACTTTAAAAAAGAACAAAGATGTAGTATAATATCTCCATGTTTCAAATAGTATCGTCATTTCTGACGTGATTTTCCAGTAAAGTAAGAGATGCTACTTAATAAATGAAGAAACTAGAATGAAAGCAGTTTGATGTGAAAGGACTAATATGATGAGAGAAAAATATGAATCTCTTCCGCTGGCGACGTTAAAAGATCTCGCTAAAGCAAGAGGATTAAAGGGAATTTCCACCATGAAAAAGGCAGAACTGATAGAGCGTATGCTGGAAGAAGATGAAAAAGAAAAGAAATCGGCACGAGAAACCGTGAAAGAATTATCTGCTAATACAGGAGATAAAGAAGTACATGATATAGATAAGCTGGACAGTGGAATTACGGCACATGGGATTCTTGAAGTTATGCAGGATGGTTATGGATTTATCCGAAGTGCTAATTATCTGCCGGGGGAAAACGATGTCTATGTATCTCCGTCTCAGATCCGAAGATTTAATCTGAAAACAGGAGATATACTGGAAGGAAATACAAGAATCAAAACACAGCAGGAAAAATTCAGTGCACTTTTATATCTTTCAAAGATCAATGAGATGGATCCTATGAAGGCTATGCACAGAAAAAATTTTGAAGATATGACACCAATCTTTCCGAATGAAAGACTGAGTCTGGAATGTGGAAAGACAAGTACTGCAATGCGCATTATGGATTTGATGTCTCCGATCGGAAAAGGACAGAGAGGTATGATCGTCTCACCACCGAAAGCAGGAAAGACAACCTTATTAAAGCAGGTTGCATTATCCGTACAAAAGAATAATCCGGAAGTACATCTTTTGATTCTTCTGATCGATGAGCGTCCGGAAGAAGTAACGGATATCCGTGAATCAATAGAGGGACCGAATGTAGAAGTAATCTATTCTACGTTTGATGAGCTTCCTGAGCACCATAAGCGTGTATCAGAGATGGTGATCGAACGGGCCAAACGACTGGTAGAGCACAAAAAAGATGTCATGATCCTGATTGACAGTATTACAAGACTGGCAAGAGCTTATAACCTTACAGTACCTCCGTCAGGAAGAACATTATCCGGAGGACTTGATCCTGCAGCACTTCACATGCCGAAGCGTTTCTTTGGTGCGGCGAGAAATATGAGAGAAGGCGGAAGTCTTACAATACTGGCAACGGCACTTGTGGATACGGGAAGCAAGATGGACGATGTTGTATATGAAGAATTTAAAGGAACCGGTAATATGGAACTGGTATTGGACCGCAAGCTTTCCGAAAAAAGAATGTTTCCTGCTATTGATATCTTAAAATCAGGAACAAGAAGAGAAGATCTTCTGCTTTCAAAAGAGGAACAGGAAGCTGTTGAAAGTATGAGAAGAGCACTGAACGGACTGCGTCCGGAAGAGGCGGTAGATAACATACTGAATATGTTCTCAAGAACGCGGAATAATGAAGAATTAATACAAATGGTAAAAAAGACAAAATTTATCTAGACAAAACTTGATTCTTGTGTTACAATGAACGAGCTGTGTAAATAAAAGAAATTTACTGCACATTAAGTGCGTGTCAAAAAATAAAGAAGAGGTGAAAATCATGAAAGAAGGAATACATCCAAATTATTATCAGGCAACTGTAACTTGTAACTGTGGAAATACATTCGTAACAGGATCTACAAGTGAAGAAATCCACGTAGAAATCTGTTCTAAATGTCATCCATTCTATACAGGACAGCAGAAAGCAACTCAGGCTCGTGGCCGTGTTGATAAGTTCAATAAGAAATACGGAATGGACAAATAAGATTACAAGTATTGGGTTGAGGTTTTTGAATCTCAACCCTTTTTTCATTACAATAGATCTTCGGGCAAGAGATAGTCTTTGTTCCAGAAGATGTGGTATAAGGAGAATATATGAAATCATCAAATATCGGCGGACAGGCAGTTTTAGAGGGAATCATGATGAAGAATCAGGATCGTTATGCTGTGGCTGTCAGAAAACCGGACGGAGAGATCTTTGTTCAGACAGAGACGTTTCACAGTATTACCGGCAATTGGAAAAAACTGACTACGATTCCTTTTGTCCGGGGGGTTTTTAATTTTATTGATTCCATGGTACTTGGAATCAAGACGCTGACTTTTTCGGCGAGTTTTTACGAAGAGGAAGAAGAAAAAGAGCTTTCCGGAAAAGATCTGAAAAAGAAAGAAAAGCAAGAGAACCTGATGATGGCAGGAACGGTTGCCTTTTCCATTGTTGCAGCAGTTGCAATCTTTATGATATTGCCGTATTTTCTGTCGACACTTATGAAACCGGTTATTCCGTCGTATCATCTTAGAACCGTGATAGAAGGTGTTGTCCGGATTGGAATTTTTATTGTGTATATTTTGCTGATTTCCAGAATGGAGGATATTCAGAGAACATTTATGTACCACGGTGCGGAGCATAAGTGTATCAACTGTATTGAACATGGGCTGCCGCTTACGGTGGAGAATGTAAGGAAAAGTTCGAGACAGCATAAAAGATGTGGGACAAGTTTTCTGTTTTTTGTGCTGGCGATCAGTATTATTTTACTGTTGCTGATTCGGGTGGAATCTCCTTTGATGCGGGTGGTTGTCCGTATTGCACTGCTTCCGGTGATCGCCGGAATCTCTTATGAGGTGTTGAAACTGGCGGGGAACAGTGAAAATGCCCTGGTCAATCTGTTAAGTAAGCCGGGAATGGCAATTCAGATGATGACAACCAGTGAACCGGATGATGATATGATAGAAGTAGCGATACAGGCAGTAGAAGCTGTATTTGACTGGAGGGCGTATGAACGGGAAAATTTTCACACTTCGTAATCTCTACCAGAGTGGAACAGAAAAACTTGAAAAGGCAGGGATACGGGAAGCAAAACTGGATGCCTGGTATCTGCTTGAATATAAGACCGGAATCAGCAGAGCAGTGTTTTTTGCAGACCCGGACAGAGAAGTAGAAGAAGAAAAAGCAGAAAGCTATCAGAAAGATATCTGCACAAGAGCAAGAAGAATTCCACTTCAGCATATTACCGGTGAACAGGAATTCATGGGATTAAATTTTAAAGTGAATGAAAATGTGCTGGTTCCAAGACAGGATACAGAGATTCTGGTAGAAGAGGCTTTAAAACGGATCAGACCAGATATGCAGATCCTGGACATGTGTACCGGTTCGGGATGTATTCTGGAAAGTATTTTGAAATTCGGCGAAAAAAAACAGATGCATCTGAAAGGAACCGGCTGCGATATTTCGGAAGAGGCATTGAAAGTTGCACGAGAAAACAACAGCCGTCTGGGAACAGATGCAAGATTTATAAAAAGTGATCTGTTTGAATCTGTCACCGGAAAATACGATATGATCGTGTCTAATCCGCCTTATATCAGGACAGAAGAAATCAGTCGTCTGGATGAGGAAGTAAAACTTCATGATCCATGGATTGCGCTGGATGGAAAAGAGGACGGACTTTATTTTTATCGTCTGATCGTAAAAGACAGTATAAGATATCTGAACAAGGGAGGATATATCCTGTTCGAGATTGGCTTTGATCAGGGAAAAGATGTATCAGAACTTTTGAAAAATGAAGGATATGAGGAAATCGAGATAAAAAAGGATTTAGCGGGACTTGACCGCGTAGTTATGGGAAGGTACAATAAAGAGTAATGTTAAGGAGGAAATACCATGTTTGATAAATTAGAAGATCTGCGCATCCGTCTGGATGAGATATTAAATGAACTTCAGGAACCGGATGTGGCAAATGACCAGAACCGCTTCCGCAAACTTATGAAAGAGCAGAATGATCTGACTCCGATTGTAGAGGCGTATAATGAATACAAAGAATGCAAGCAGGCAATTGAGGACAGTCTTGAGATGTTAGAGGAAGAGTCCGATGAAGAGATGCGTGAACTTGCAAAAGAAGAGTTGAATGATAACAAGAAACGTGTAGAAGAACTGGAACAGGAACTGAAGATCCTTCTTCTTCCAAAGGACCCTAACGATGAAAAGAACGTTATCGTTGAGATCCGTGCCGGTGCAGGCGGAGATGAGGCTGCACTTTTTGCGGCAGAGATCTACCGTATGTATATGCATTATGCAGAAAGCCAGAGATGGAAAGTCGAGCTGGTAGAATGTGAAGAGATCGGTATCGGCGGAATGAAAAATGTAACATTCATGATCGATGGTAAAGGTGCTTATTCCAAGATGAAATACGAATCCGGGGTACACCGTGTACAGCGTGTACCGGAGACCGAATCCGGTGGACGTATCCATACCTCTACGATCACAGTAGCGGTGATGCCGGAGGCAGAAGATGTAGATATTCAGATTGATGAGAAAGATATCCGTATCGATGTTATGCGTGCATCTGGTAACGGTGGACAGTGTGTCAATACCACGGACTCTGCTGTACGACTGACACATTATCCGACAGGAATTGTAATCTACAGCCAGACAGAGAAATCTCAGTTACAGAATAAAGACAAAGCGTTCGCTCTTTTACGCGCGAAGTTATATGATCTGGAATGCCAGAAACGTCATGATGCAGAAGCAGAAGCAAGAAAGAGCCAGATCGGTACCGGAGACAGATCGGAAAAGATCCGCACTTACAACTTCCCACAGGGACGTGTGACAGATCACCGTATCGGACTTACATTATACAAACTGGATAAGATCATGAACGGTGATATTCAGGAGATCATTGATGCTTGTATCGCGGCTGATCAGGCAGCAAAACTTGCAAATATGAATGAAGAAATGTAAGAAGCCAGAATATAAGATTTTAGAAAGAATCCGGAAAATTAAAGAAGGTAAATACAGAATATGGGAGCAACACAGTTTAAACGTGCAGAATTAGAGGATCAGGAGATTATCTCACATTACTTTGAACATCATACCAGCAGAAGCTGTGAGAGAACATTTGCCAATGTGTATCTCTGGTCCAGACAGTATCCGGTAAAATGGGCGATCATCAAGAATGCACTGGTATTCAAAAGTGAGGATGAGAATCACGTATCCTTTGCCTACCCGGCCGGAGCACCGGAAGATGTGAAGAATGCACTGGAAGAGATGATGGAATATTCCAAAGCGAAGGGCAGGCCATTCCTGATGTACAATGTGACACCGGAATATTTTGCCCAGTTAGAGGAGTGGTATCCGGGAAGATTCCAGATTGAATACGACAGAGATTCTGCAGATTACGTCTATGAATCTGAGAAACTGGCAACACTTTCGGGAAAGAAACTTCACGGAAAGCGGAATCATATCAACAAATTCAAAAGCCTGTTCGAAGACCGCTGGTCTTATGAAAGTATGACAAAGGATAATCTGGAAGAATGTTTCCAGATGGCACTTAAGTGGCGGACAGAGAATGACTGTGAAGATGATGATGAAAAAAGGGGAGAGATGTGCGTAGCACTGAATTCCCTGAGACTGTTTGAAGAACTTCATCTGACGGGAGGAGTCTTAAGGATCGATGGTAAAGTTGTTGCATTTACGATCGGAGAGCCGATATGCGAAGACACTTATGTCGTGCATATTGAAAAAGCATATGCCGATGTACAGGGCGCATATACGATGATCAATCAGCAGTTTGTAGAGCATGAATGCATGAACTATAAATATGTAAACCGGGAAGATGATACCGGAGCAGAAGGCCTTAGAAAGGCAAAGCTTTCTTACCGTCCAGCTTTTATGGTAGAAAAGGGTGATGTGACAGAGAAAGCGCAGGGCTAAGACTTACAAATGAAAGACTTGTAGTGAGAAAGGAGCAACAAAATGATAGCGGATAAGATGAAAAATATGGTAGCCAACAGTTCGGCTATCCGTGCAATGTTTGAGGAAGGTAACCGTCTGGCAGGAATTTACGGAGCTGAGAATGTATTTGATTTCAGTCTGGGCAATCCGAACGTGCCGGCACCGGAGGCCGTGAAGAATGCGATCATTGAGATTGTAAGTGAGGAAGATCCAATCGTACTTCACGGATATACCAACAGCAACTGCGGATATGCAGATGTAAGAGAGGCAGTAGCTGATTCTTTAAATAAGCGTTTTGATACGCATTTTGAAGGCAAAAATATTGTCATGACGGTTGGTGCAGCCGGTGGATTAAATGTTATCTTGAAAGCGCTGATCAATCCGGGAGATGAAGTGATCGCATTTGCACCATATTTTGGAGAATATCGTTCTTATACGAACAACTACGATGGTGTACTGGTAGAAATCTCACCGAATACCGTTGACTTCCAGCCAAAACTGGATGAATTTGAACAAAAGATCACACCAAAGACAAAAGCCGTTATCGTCAATAATCCGAACAACCCGACTGGTGTTGTATATTCCGAAGAGACGATCAAAAAGCTCGCCGCTATCATGGAGGCAAAGCAGAAAGAATTCGGAACAGACATCGTTCTGATCTCCGACGAGCCTTATCGTGAGCTGGCTTATGACGGAGTAGAAGTTCCGTATCTCACAAAATATTATGACAATACCGTAGTGGGATACTCCTACAGCAAATCATTGTCACTTCCAGGAGAACGTATCGGATACTTGGTTATTCCGGATGAATTAAAAGACAGTGAAGAAGTACTTTCCGCAGCCAATGTCGCAACACGTATCCTCGGATTTGTTAATGCACCGACACTGCAGCAGAAGGTAGTAGAAAAATGCCTGAATGAAAAGACAGACCTTTCTTTCTATGATCGCAACAGAGAAGATCTGTATAACGGACTGAAAGAGTGCGGATTTGAGTGCATTAAGCCACAGGGAGCATTTTATTTGTTTGTGAAATCACCGGTTCCGAATGAGAAGGAATTCTGTGAGGCTGCAAAGAAATATAATATTCTGATCGTGCCGGGAAGTTCGTTTGCATGCCCTGGATATGTAAGACTTGCGTACTGCGTATCACATGAGACAATCGTGAATTCCCTTCCAAAATTCAAAGAACTGGCGAAAGAATATTTCTAGGAGAGCAGCATGAAAGCATTTGAAAAGAACATTCGAAAAGTAGAACCGTATGTGCCGGGCGAGCAGCCACAGCGCAAAGTAATCAAGTTGAATACCAATGAAAACCCATACGCACCTGCACCGGGCGTGACAAAGGCGTTGGAGGAGATGAATACAGACCGTCTGCGTCTGTATCCGGATCCGACGGCGGCACCACTCGTAAATGCGCTGGCTGATTTTTATCATGTGAATCCGGATCAGGTATTCGTAGGAGTAGGATCGGATGATGTGTTATCCATGTGTTTCCTGACATTTTTTAACTCAGAGAAACCAATCTTTTTTCCGGATATCACCTATTCTTTCTATAAGGTATGGGCAGATCTGTACCGTATTCCGTATGAATGCCAGAAGCTTGACGAGAACTTTAAGATTATAAAAGAAGATTACTACAAAGAAAATGGTGGTGTGATCTTCCCAAATCCGAATGCACCGACAGGACTTTATGAAGATCTGGTTGATGTAGAAGATATTATCGCACACAATCAGGATGTAATTGTGATCGTGGATGAAGCTTACGTTGATTTCGCAGGACGTTCCGCAATGGAACTGATCGATAAATATGAAAATCTGATCATCGTTCAGACGTTTTCAAAAGCAAGATCAATGGCAGGAATGCGTATTGGTTACGCAATCAGTAATCCGACACTGATCAAGTACCTGAATGATGCAAAGTATTCTTTCAACTCTTACACCATGAATCAGACATCACTGGTATGCGGTGTGGAAGCGGTGAAAGATAAGGCATATTTTGAAGAATGTGTGAATAAGATTATCGAGACACGGGAATGGGCGAAAGAAGAGTTAAAGAATCTCGGATTCCACTGTCTGGATTCCAAATCGAACTTCATCTTTGCCATGCATCCGGATTATGATGCAAAAGAATTATTTGAAGCACTGAAAGAGAATGACATCTATGTGCGTTTCTGGGGCAGTGAAAGAATTGAACAGTATATGCGTATCACTGTGGGAACCAGAGAAGAGATGGAAGCAATGTTTGCATTTCTGAAAAAATATATGAATAAATAAGAGGAGTTTCTTATGACCAATACGTTAATACATGGGATTATTGATGCGTTAAGCGGAAGTGTGAGTAAAGAAGTGATCGTATTTCTGATCTCGATGATCCCGATCCTTGAACTTCGCGGGGCGCTGCTTGTTGCAGGACCGATCCTTGGAGTAAAGGTATCGACTGCGATTCCAATTTGCATTATCGGAAATATCATTCCGGTTCCATTTATTTTGCTTCTGATCACACCGGTATTTAACTGGATGAAGGGAACAAAAACATTCAAGCCGCTGGTGGATAAACTGGAATCCAAGGCGATGCGGCAGAAGGACCAGATTGAAAAATATGAATTCTGGGGACTGGTGTTATTCGTGGGAATCCCTCTTCCGGGAACCGGCGCATGGACAGGGTCTCTGATTGCAGCACTTTTGGGAATGAAATTTAAGAAAGCATTTCCGGCTGTTATCATTGGAATTTGTATGGCAACTGTAATTATGTGGTTTATATCGTATGTACTTCTTGGAGGGGTACATCTGTTAGGATAAAGATAAGGGAAAAGATATGTCTATGAAAGTAAATAAAGTTCTGCCATCACCGGCAGAACTGAAAGAAGAATATCCGCTGTCAGAGAAACTGATTCAGTTAAAGAAAGAACGAGACGCAGAAATACGTGATATTTTTACCGGAAAATCCGATAAATTCGCAGTGATCATCGGACCTTGTTCGGCAGATAATGAAGATTCTGTATGTGAATATGTATGCCGTCTGGCGAAGGTAAATGAAAAGGTAAAAGACCGCCTGGTATTGATTCCGAGAATCTATACCAATAAGCCAAGGACGACCGGTGAAGGATATAAGGGAATGCTTCATCAGCCGGATCCGGATAAAGCTCCGGATCTGTATGCTGGAATTATGGCAATCCGTAAGATGCATATTCGTGCAATGAAAGAAAGCGGACTGACAGCAGCGGATGAAATGTTATATCCGGAAAACAGAAGTTATCTGGATGATATCCTTTCCTATGAGGCAGTGGGTGCAAGATCGGTGGAGAATCAGCAGCACCGGCTGACGGCAAGTGGTATGGATATTCCGGTTGGAATGAAAAATCCGACCAGTGGAGATCTTTCTGTAATGCTCAACTCGATCGTAGCAGCACAGATGGGACACCGGTTCATTTACAGAACGATGGATGTAACGACGTCTGGTAATCCGCTTGCACACACGATCCTTCGTGGCGGAGTTGACAAGTACGGACAGTGCATACCAAATTACCATTATGAAGAATGTGTAAGACTCTGGGAATTATATCAGAAAAAAGATCTTAAGAATCCGGCAGCAGTGATTGATGTGAATCATTCGAATTCAAACAAGAAATATAAAGAACAGATCCGTATTGTAAGTGAGGTACTGCATTCGCGCAGATATAACCCGGATCTTAAGAAGATGATTAAAGGAGTTATGGTAGAAAGTTACCTGGAAGAAGGCAGACAGGATATATCGGCTGATATGATCTATGGAAAATCGATCACAGATCCATGTATTGGATGGGAAGATACAGAAAAGCTGATCTATAAAATTGCTGAAGAATGTTAAAATAAAAACAGAAGAATTATCTACAGAACCTGCCAGTGGCAAGTTCTGTAGACAATAAATGAAGAAAGTCACATGAAAAGTTTTGGCGGAAACTTCTCATGTGACTTTCTTACAAAACGCTATCAAGAGAGGGTTCGTGGGAGGGGTAGTACCATCCAAACACGAACAATTTGCGAAATCGTCGTTTCACATAATAAAATAATACATCAGGTAACTGTATTATTTGTTATTATTTTATCAATCATTTTCGGATTCGTAAATAGGCAAAATGACAAAAAAATAACGGAATTTTTGTAAGAATTGGCAAATATGCACTTTAAGAGCCTGTGTCTTTAAAAATGTAAAATTCTATGATAAAATAAAATATGAAACAAGTGTAAGATTTAGGATAAGGAGATTTCAGGATGGAAAAGATATATGACGTAACAGCACTTGGAGAAATGCTGATCGACTTTGCAGTGAATGGGGAAAGTGAGCAGGGAAATCAGTTGTTTGAAGCCTGCCCGGGTGGTGCGCCGTGTAATGTGCTTGCAATGTTGAACAAACTTGGAAGAAAAACCGCATTCATTGGAAAAGTTGGGGATGACCAGTTTGGTAAACTGTTAAGAGATACGATTACAAATATCGGAATAGAAGCAAAAGGACTTGTGATGGATCAGGATATCCACACGACACTGGCTTTTGTACATACTTTCCCGGATGGTGACAGAGAATTTTCTTTTTACCGCAAACCGGGAGCTGATATGATGCTGAAGGAAGAGGAAGTAGATTATGATCTGATCCGCCAGTCAAAGGTATTTCACTTTGGAACACTTTCTATGACAGATGAGCCGGTGAAGAGTGCAACAAAGAAGGCACTTGCAGTCGCTAAAGAAGCAGGCTGCATGATCACATTTGATCCGAACTTACGTCCGCCGCTGTGGAAGACTCTGGATGAAGCGAAAGCACAGATGGAATATGGCTTCGAAAATTGTGACGTACTGAAGATCTCTGACAATGAGATCCAGTTTGTATCAGGAAAAGAAGATTATGATGAAGGAATTAAGTATCTTCAGGAAAAGTATCAGATTCCTCTTATCTTCCTGACGATGGGAAAAGAAGGAAGCAGAGCCTACTATAAAAACTTTCGTGTAGAGCAGCCGGGATTTACTGTGAAAGCAATTGAGACAACAGGAGCAGGAGATACATTCTGCGGATGTTCGATCAACGGTGTATTAAAGTACGGTCTGGATAATCTGGATGAGGCAAAATTAAAAGAGATTCTGACATATGCGAATGCAGGTGCAGCACTGATCACAATGAAAAAAGGTGCGATCCGTTCGATGCCGGAACCGGAAAATATCAAAGAACTGATCGGGAAATAGGTAATTATGGGAGTACGCAGAATGCTGGCCGTATGGGCAGCGAAGATAAGTGAAAAAGCAAGTGTACATATCTTTCACCGCCAGGGCGTGACCTGGGCGGGAAAGATTGCACTGAAGATTGATCCAAGCATCCTGCATGATCTTGCGGGACAAGTCAGAAAAGACATTTTTATTGTATGTGGAACCAATGGAAAGACGACAACCAACAATATGCTCTGTGCAGCAATCGAGAAGGAAGGTTATAAAGTAATCTGTAACCATACCGGTTCCAACATGTTGAATGGTGTTGTGGCAGCCTTTGTATTAGGTGCGGGTTTAAGTGGTAATCTGGATGCGGATTATGCATGTATCGAGATTGATGAAGCTTCGACAAGAAGGGTATTTCCACACTTTAAGCCGGATTATATGGTACTGACGAATCTGTTCCGTGACCAGCTTGACCGTTACGGTGAGATCGACATTACAATGAATATCTTAAAAGAAGTGATGCAGAGTGCACCAAAGATGAAGGTGATCGTGAACGGGGATGATGCATTGTCTGCTTACCTTGCAATGGAAAGCGGTAATCCGTATGTAACTTACGGAATTAGTGAAAAGGTAGTGGATGATAAGGATTCCCATGAGATTAGAGAGGGACGTTTCTGTAAGAAATGCGGAGCACCGTTAAAATATAATTTCTATCACTACAGCCAGCTTGGCGATTATGCATGTACAGGCTGTGATTTTAAGCGTCCGGCAATTGAATATGATGCATCGGATGTGGCAGTCAGCGACCATCTTGCGTTTACGGTAGATGGCAGACGCCTGGAGGCCAATTATAAAGGCTTCTATAATGTATATAATATTCTGGCAGCCTACGCGGCTGGAAGAACCGAAGGGCTTGGGCTGGAGCATTTTCAGGATATGCTTACAGATTTCAACCCGGAAAACGGACGTATGGAGCAGTTTGAGGTAAAAGGCACAAAGATCGTGCTGAATCTTGCGAAGAATCCGGCAGGATTCAATCAGAATATCTCAGCGGTTATGCAGGATGATTCCATGAAGGATGTGATCATTGTGATCAATGACAATGCACAGGATGGAACGGATGTTTCGTGGCTTTGGGATGTGGACTTTGACAGATTTAAGGGTGCTAATGTGAATTCGATTACAGTAAGCGGTATCCGTTGTCAGGATATGAGACTTCGTATGAAGTATGTGGACATCCCATCTATGCTGGAAGCAGATGTTGAAAAGGCAATCCGGGAAAGGGTTGAAGATGGCTGTGGCAACCTGTATGTACTGGTGAATTATACGGCTCTGTTCAGTACCAGAAATGTATTGAAAAAGATGGAGGAAGAAAGATAATGGATACAAAAGATATGAAAATTACGATAGGGCATCTGTATCCAGATCTTTTGAATCTGTACGGCGACAGAGGGAATATCGCATGTCTGATGAAACGATGTATCTGGCGTGGAATTGAAGCAGAGACGATAGAGTTTAATACAGGGGATCAGATTGATTTTTCAAAATTGGATATTGTACTGTTAGGCGGAGGTTCAGACCGTGAACAGGCAATCGTATGTAAAAGTCTTCTTGAGATTCAAAGTGAATTCAAGGATTATGTGGAAGACGGAGGAGTTGTTATTGCAGTATGCGGAGGATATCAGCTTCTTGGAAAATATTATAAGACAGATGCCGGAATGATCGAGGGACTGAATCTGGTTGACATTTATACGGAACAGGAAGAGGGACGTCTCATAGATAATATTGTACTGGACAGTGATCTTGTAGATATGCCGGTGGTTGGATTTGAAAATCATGGGGGAAGAACATACCTCAATGGAAATAAACCATTTGGAAAAGTATTATACGGAGCGGGAAATGACGGGAAAAGCGGCTATGAAGGTGTAGTTTACAAAAATGTAATCGGTACTTATCTGCATGGTCCGTTGCTTCCAAAGAATCCACAGGTGAGTGACTATCTGATCCAGAAAGCGCTCGAAAGAAAGTACGGGGAAGTTCAGTTAATGCCTCTGGATGACAGTCAGGAAAAAGAAGCAAATGATTATATTTATCACCGTTTTGTGAAATAATGCAGGATTAAAGAGCTGATTTGCTGCGTGTGGATTCATCCCGCTGTTCCAGGTATTGAAGAAAGTTTAACAATTCTTTTTTAGAAGAATTAGATAAGCGGTGAAAATGGGTGAGAAGATAGTGCTCTGATTTTTGAGCCGTTGATTTATCGGAAAGTGTGATTTCACTGATATCATCGTCCAGCAGATAATCAACTGAAACATGAAAAAGCTCAGCAAGAATCGTCAGTTTTTCGTGAGAAGGCTGACGATTCTTTGTTTCATACCCGGCAATGGTAGAACGTGCAACATTGAGATGTTTTGCAACATATTTCTGGGTATAATGATTTTCTTCACGTAATTTTTTTAGTTTTTCAGAAAATGGCATGTCGGATACCTCCTAAATTGATTGGTATATTTTACCAAGGGTTGCACTTCGGAACACGGAAAGTGTCGATTCTCAACGAAATGTGTCGCAGATGTGCCGAAATGGAACAAAAAGAGGCGAAAGTGCATAAGTGGAGAACAAACAGATTGAAGTGAATATTAAGAGAAGGGAGCAGATAAAGTGAGAGTAGAACGTTTTAAAATGGAAAGAGAAGGACTGGTAACGGAAGGACAGGAAGTTGAGATCAGTGAAAGAAGTGCTGTGACAGGTCAGTACACTTATCTTGTAGAGCCATCCATTGCGATGTCAGGAATTTATCGTACAAGACAGAGAATAAAGTCAAGAAAGGGAAAAATACAGAAAATCGAACAGACAGACAGAGGATTTTATCTGTTAGTAGAGATTGATGAGTAATGAAAGAAGAAACAAACGATCACCCCGTCGTTGACATGAAAGTAAAAACCACATATAATTTAATATGATGGTAATACTAAAAAATAGAATTATTAAAGAAAGGAAATGGATAGATGATAGCAAACAATGATGAGGCAAAAAGAAGTAAGATATGGACAGTCGTTACGGCTGTTACATCTGTCCTGATCGTAATTATAGCAATCTTTCTTTTAATGAAGATGTTTACAGGAAACCCACTGGAGGGATCATGGACAGATGAAGACGGTAATATGGATCTTAAGATCGGTCGGAACGGACAGATGACAGTTATACTTCCGGCATCCGGGGATGGAGAAGAAACGCAAGTCCCGATGACATATACGCTCAGTAAGGAATCCAAGACGATATCCATTCAGGAGGATGATAATAAGATTCAGGAAATTGCAGAAAAATCAAATGGTCAGTATACAGAAGAGACGTTAAAGAATGCAGTGCAGTCGATAGGAACGACATTTGAATACAGTATTGATGGCGGAACAATGACATTGACAGAACGTGAATATGGTGAGCAGATGATGTTCAATAAAAAATAGATGAGGGCCCCTCTATGCAGTGTATAGAGGGGTGTTTGTTATACATACCAAAGTATGAAATAGAAGCTGCCAGTGGCAGATTATGTAGATACCAAAGTATGCAAGAGAAGTTGCCAGTGGCAAGTTCTCTGCATGGATATGGAAAAAGGAGGAAAATAAATGGATAACTACAGGAATAAAACCAGAAAAGTACAAATTGGGGATGTATGCATCGGTGGTGGAGAAAAAATTGCGATCCAGTCTATGACAAATACAAAGACGGAAGATGTAGAAGCATGTGTGGCACAGATTTTAAGACTTGAAAAAGCAGGATGTGATATCATTCGTGTGGCAGTGCCAACGATGGAAGCGGCAGAAAGTATCAGCAAGATTAAAAAGCAGATCCATATTCCACTGGTGGCGGATATACATTTTGATTATCGTCTGGCAATTGCAGCAATCGAAAACGGAGCGGATAAGATCCGTATCAATCCGGGAAATATCGGAGATGAAAAAAGAGTCAGAGCAGTGGTAGAAAAAGCAAAAGAATATCATATACCGATACGTGTCGGAGTGAACAGTGGATCGCTTGAAAAACATCTGGTAGAGAAATACCATGGAGTGACAGCAGAAGGACTGGTAGAAAGTGCACTGGATAAAGTGCATCTGATCGAAAATATGGGATATGATAATCTTGTAGTAAGTATCAAATCTTCAGATGTGATGATGTGTGTAAAAGCGCATGAATTGCTTGCACCGCAATGTCCATACCCGCTGCATGTCGGTATTACAGAGTCAGGAACATTACTTGCAGGAAATATAAAATCATCGATCGGACTCGGACTGATCTTAAGTCAGGGGATTGGAGATACGATTCGTGTATCTCTTACCGGAGACCCGGTAGAAGAGATCAAATCGGCCAAGCTGATCTTAAAGACACTGGGACTTAGAAAGGGTGGAATAGAAGTAGTATCCTGCCCGACCTGTGGAAGAACCAAGATTGATCTGATCGGACTCGCAAATCAGGTGCAGGATATGGTGGCGGATATTCCACTGGATATAAAAGTTGCTGTTATGGGATGTGTGGTAAACGGACCTGGAGAAGCAAAAGAAGCAGATATCGGAATTGCCGGAGGATGCGGAGAAGGTCTTTTAATCAAGAAAGGTGAAATTGTCAAAAAAGTAAAAGAAGAAGAATTATTGGAAACGTTAAGACAGGAGTTGTTACACTGGAATGAGTAAACCGTTTTTTGAGGTATTTCCGACATTAAAAGTAAAAGATGATATACAGATGATGTTTCAGGGTGTGGAAGTGACGAAAGTTTCTACCAATTCAACAAGGGATTTTATCCGTGTCAGCCTTTACAGCAGACATCTGATCCAGAAAAAACATATTTACGAAGTAGAACGCCTGCTAAAACAGCAGCTGTTTGCCAGAAGTCATATCCAGGTGTCGGTAAAAGAGCAGTATGATCTTTCAGAACAGTATACACCGGAAAATCTGATGAATGAATATTATGACAGCTTCCTGATGGAACTGGATCAAAGAAGCGTAGTAGAGCGGAATATGCTGCAGAATGCAAGTTATGAATTTGAAAACGGAAATATCCTCTGTCTGACACTGACTGATACCATTGTTGCACAGGGAAAAAAGGATTCGCTATCTACATATCTTTCAGATGTGTTTGAAGAACGGTTTCACAGGCCTGTGGAGATCCGTGTTCTTTATGAAAAAGCAAAAGACAGCAAGCTGAAATACAACGAGGCGAAATTAGAGCAGGAAATCGAAGCAATCAGAGAACAGTCGCAGGCCGTAAAAGCAAAGAAAGCACAGGAACTGGAACAAAAAGAAGAGAAGAAAGACGAAAAGACCAAAGCAAAAAGCAACTCAGCAGGAGAAAGCGGGAACAATACCAAAAGTGGCGGAAGAAGTTCAGGTGGATTTAAGAAGGGCGGCTCATTCGGAAAAGGTGGATATTCCTTTGTACGTAAAGCTACCGATGATCCAAACCTTATCTACGGACGTGATTTTGACGATGAGACGATAGAACTTAAGAATGTCCTGGGAGAGATGGGAGAGATTACCATCCGCGGAAAAGTCATCAGCATGGAGACCAGAGAGATACGTAACGAGAAGACGATCATTATGTTTGCAGTTACGGATTTTACGGATTCTATTATGGTGAAAATGTTTGTGCGGAATGATCAGCTGGCAGATATCCTGGGGGATATTAAGAATGGCGCATTTCTGAAATTAAAAGGTGTGACAACGGTTGACCGTTTTGATTCGGAACTGAATATCCAGTCGGTAGTCGGAATCAAAAAGATCAGTGATTTTACAGAATCCAGAGTGGATACGGCACCGGAAAAGCGTGTGGAGCTTCACTGCCATACAAAGATGAGCGATATGGATGCGGTAACTGATGTAACAACATTGCTGAAACAGGCGCATGACTGGGGGCATCCGGCAATGGCGATTACAGATCACGGTGTCGTTCAGGCGTTTACAGATGCGAACCATTATATTGAGTCGCTGGATAAGGATGATCCGTTTAAAGTGATTTACGGTGTGGAAGGCTACCTGGTGGACGACCTGACTGATGTGGCAGTGAATGAAAAGGGACAGCCACTGGATGATACTTATGTAGTATTTGACCTTGAGACGACAGGGTTCAGTCCAATTAAGGATAAGATTATTGAGATTGGTGCGGTGAAGGTAGAACATGGAGAGATTACTGATAAGTTCAGCACATTCGTTAATCCGAAAGTACCGATTCCATTTCAGATCACACAGCTTACCAGTATTACAGATCAGATGGTTATAGGAGCACCGGATATCGAGACAGTTCTTCCACAATTTCTGGAATTTATCGGTGATGCGGCACTGGTCGCACACAATGCATCCTTTGATGTAAGCTTTATTGAACAAAATTGCAGATATCAGGATATCCAGCCGGATTTCACATCGGTGGACACCGTGGCGATGGCGCGTATTCTTCTGCCGACACTTTCAAAGTACAAGCTGAATGTAGTGGCGAATGCACTGCATATTTCGCTGGAAAATCATCACAGGGCTGTTGATGATGCCGGGGCAACAGCAGAGATATTTGTGAAATTTGTAGAAATGTTAAAAGACAGGGGGATTTATGACCTGGCAAAACTGAACCAGTTCGGCGAAAATAATGCGGATGCTGTCCGCAAGCTTCCATCATACCATGTGATCATTCTGGCGCTGAATGAAGTGGGACGCGTGAATCTGTATACGCTGATCTCAATGTCACATCTGAAATATTATGCGAGAAGACCGAGAATTCCAAAGAGTGAACTGTCGAAATACAGAGAAGGACTTCTGGTGGGAAGTGCCTGTGAGGCAGGAGAACTTTATCAGGCAATACTGAATGATAAATCAGAAGAACGCATTGCAAAGATCGCCAACTTTTATGATTATCTGGAGATTCAGCCGCTTGGAAACAACCAGTTTATGATTGAAAGCCCGAAGATCACGAAGGTACAGAATGAGGAAGACTTAAAAGAGATCAACAGGAAGATCGTCGCACTTGGTGAACGGTTCAATAAGCCGGTTGTCGGAACTTGTGACGTGCATTTCATGAATCCGGAAGATGAGGTATACAGAAGAATCATCATGGCAGGAAAGGGCTTTGGTGATGCGGACAATCAGCCGCCGCTGTATCTTAGGACCACGGATGAGATGCTGGAAGAATTCGAATATCTGGGGTCTGCAAAGGCAAGAGAGATTGTCATCGAGAATCCGGTGAAGATCGCGGAGATGGTCGAAAAGATCACGCCGGTGCGTCCGGACAAGTGTCCGCCGGTTATCCCGGATTCGGACAAGATGCTCCGTGATATCTGTTATAATAAAGCACATTCCATGTACGGAGAGAATCTTCCGGAGATTGTTACCGAGCGTCTGGAGCGAGAACTGAATTCAATCATATCCAATGGTTTTGCCGTTATGTATATTATTGCACAGAAACTGGTATGGAAATCAGTGGAAGACGGATATCTGGTAGGTTCACGTGGTTCCGTAGGATCTTCTTTTGTAGCGACCATGGCAGGAATCACAGAGGTTAACCCATTAAGTCCGCACTATTACTGTAAGAAATGTCATTACAGTGATTTTGATTCGGAAGAAGTCAGGAAATTTGCCGGAGGCTGCGGATGGGATATGCCGGACCGTGTATGTCCGGTATGTGGAGAGAAGCTTATAAAAGATGGATTTGATATTCCGTTCGAGACTTTCCTTGGATTCAAGGGAAATAAAGAGCCGGATATTGACCTGAACTTCTCGGGAGATTATCAGAGTAATGCGCATAAGTATACAGAGGTTATCTTTGGTGCGGGTCAGACATTCCGTGCCGGAACGGTAGGTACACTGGCGGACAAGACCGCATTCGGTTATGTAAAGAATTATTACGAGGAACATGGACAGGGTAAAAGAAAATGTGAGATTGACCGTATCGTACAGGGGTGTACGGGAATCCGCCGAAGTACCGGACAGCATCCGGGAGGAATCATTGTACTTCCGCTTGGCGAAGAGATCAACTCTTTTACACCGGTACAGCATCCGGCGAATGATATGACGACGGATATCGTCACCACACATTTCGATTACCATTCGATAGACCACAACCTGTTAAAGCTTGATATTCTCGGACATGATGATCCGACTATGATCAAGACACTGGAGGAATATATCAGTTCCCCGGCGATGGACAACGAATACAATGAGACGGATAACCGTTTTGATGCTACGAAGATCCCACTGGATGATCCGGGGGTAATTTCTTTGTTTCATGATACATCGGCACTTGGTATCAAGCCGGATGATATCGGCGGATGTCCGGTCGGATGCCTTGGAATCCCGGAATTTGGAACTGATTTCGTTATCCAGATGGTAGTGGATACAAAGCCGAATACAATTTCGGATCTGATCCGTATCTCCGGTCTGTCACATGGAACGGACGTGTGGCTGAATAATGCACAGGAACTGATCCGGAGCGGAAAGGCAACCATTTCCACGGCAATCTGTACCCGTGATGATATCATGACCTATCTGATCAACAAGGGGATGGACAGTGAGGAATCATTTACCATTATGGAGCGTGTCCGTAAGGGAACCGTTGCAAAAGGAAAATGTAAAGAATGGCCGGAGTTCAAAAAAGACATGGCAGAACACAATGTACCCGACTGGTATGTCTGGTCCTGTGAACAGATCAAATACATGTTCCCGAAAGCGCATGCGGCAGCATACGTTATGATGGCATACCGTATCGCATACTGTAAGATCAACTATCCACTGGCATATTATGGGGCGTATTTTGGAATCCGTGCAGATGCATTTTCTTACGAGATCATGTGCCAGGGGAAGGAAAAGCTTCAGTACTATATTGATGATTACAACCGCCGTTCTGCGACACTCAGTAAAAAAGAACAGGATACGATGAAGGATATGAAGATTGTGCAGGAGATGTATGCAAGAGGATTCGAATTTGAGCCGCTTGATATCTACAAAGCACAGGCGACAAAGTTCCTGATCGTAAACGGCAAGCTGATGCCGCCACTTTCGAGTATCGACGGTATGGGAGAAAAAGCTGCCGAGGCAGTTGCAGAAGCATCTAAAGACGGAACTTATCTGTCACTGGATGACTTCAGACAGAGAACAAAAGCAAGTAAGACCGTTATTGACACGATGGTAGAGCTTGGGATCCTTGCAGATCTTCCGGCATCGAACCAGCTGTCATTGTTTGATTTTTAGAGTGCCAGATAGCAAAAAAGCAGGAGAAAGATAACAGATGGGAAGAATGAAACAGTCACAGATCACATACTGGTGTCACGAGATCATCCGCTCGCAGGCAGAAGAAGGCGGATATTATATCGATGCGACTATGGGAAAGGGGAATGATACCCTGTTCCTGTGTGAGCTTGCCGGAGAAAAAGGAAAGGTACTTGCATTTGATATTCAACAGGAAGCTCTGGATGTGACGAAAGAATTACTGAAAACGCATGGAAAAGAAATGCAGGCAGAATTAATTCTGGATGGTCATGAACATATGGACCGGTATGCCGGAAAAGAGAGTGCAGACGTGATCTGCTTTAATTTCGGATATCTTCCGGGAGGCAATCATAATCTTGCAACCACATACAGGACCAGTATTGAGGCAATCGGAAAAGGCCTTGGCATATTGAAACACGGCGGTATGATGAGCCTGTGCATTTACAGCGGCGGAGATACCGGGTTTGAAGAGAAAGAAAAAATCCTGGAATATGTGAAAGCACTTCCGGGAAAAGAGTATACCGTGATCGTCAATGAATACTATAACCGGAAGAACTGTCCGCCGATGCCGGTATTTATCTTCAAGGAATAAGTCGGATGATGACAGGAATCGGAAAAGAATAAATCAGAAATGAGGGTATGCGGATGAGAAGAAAAGACAGAGAAGTAACAGAGATGGAAGAAATCCAACAGATTTTTGATGAATGCAAGGTGTGCAGAATCGGGATCATGGATGAGAACGGGCCGTATATTGTGCCGGTGAACTATGGATACGTAAGGGAAGAAGGAAAAGTGATCCTTTATATCCATGGTGCAAGAGAAGGAAAAAAGATCGATCTGATCAGAAAAAATGCAAATGTCGGAGTTGAAATTGATTACAGACATGAACTGGTGGAAGGAGATACCGCATGTCAGTACAGTTATTACTATGCAAGTATCATCGGAAAAGGAACTGCAAGTATTATCGATAATCCAAGAGAAAAGCTAAAGGCCCTGAATGTTATCATGAAGCACCAGACCGGCAGAACATTTGATGAATTCCAGAAAAATCCAAATCTTGAAAAAGCGGTAGCAATCATTCGTATAGACCTGAATGAGTATAGCTGCAAGAAACATATATAAAAAACCATGTTTCTGCCAAATTAATGCTTTAACTCGCGAAAGTATTGTGTTATACTATTACAAGGTGGCGTAAATGGAATGCCGCTTACACGAAAGGATGGAAAAGAAGTATGTCAGAAAAAGTAATTATGCTTGGAAACGAGGCGATTGCCAGAGGTGCATATGAGGCCGGAGTAAAGGTTTCGGCAGCATATCCAGGTACGCCTAGTACAGAGATCAGTGAGAACCTGGTCAAATATAAAGACAGTTTATACTGCGAGTGGTCACCGAATGAAAAAGTTGCGACAGAAGTAGCGATCGGTGCATCTGTAGCGGGGGTACGTGCGATGTCCTGTATGAAGCACGTTGGATTTAATGTGGCAGCAGACCCTACATATACAGTTTCTTATATGGGTGTAAACGGAGGACTTGTCATTGTTGTTGCGGATGATCCGGGACTTTACAGTTCTCAGAATGAGCAGGATACAAGAATGGTAGCACGTGCGGCACAGCTCCCTGTTATCGAGCCTTCAGACAGTTCAGAAGCAAAAGAATTTATCAAAGTAGCATTTGATCTGAGTGAGAAATTTGACCGTCCGTTTGTTTACCGTACAACAACAAGACTGGCACATTCCCAGGGACTTGTAGAATTAAACGAACGCAAAGAAATAGAAGATAAACCATATGAGAAGAATATCCGCAAGAATGTTATGATGCCGGGAAATGCAAAACTCCGCCACGTAGAGATTGAAAAGCGCAATCTCGAACTTGCGGAAGCTGCTAATACACTTCCAATCAACAAAGTAGAGATGAATGACACAAAGATCGGTGTAATCACCAGCGGTATTCCATACCAGTATGTAAAGGAAGCACTTCCGGAAGCATCTGTATTAAAACTTGGTATGGTAAATCCGCTTCCAAGAAAGCTGATCGAAGAATTTGCTTCAAAAGTAGATACCTTATATGTTGTAGAAGAACTGGACCCGGTGATTGAGACACAGGTTAAATCCTGGGGCATCAAAGCGATCGGAAAAGAAATCTTCACGGTACAGGGGGAATACAGTGCCAATATGCTCCGTGAGGCAATTCTGAAAGAAGAACTTGATATCAGTAAGCCTGCGCAGGCACCGGGAAGACCACCAATCTTATGTCCGGGATGTCCACACAGAGGTGTGTACTATGTACTGAACAAGTTAAAGATTCATGCGGCAGGTGACATTGGCTGTTATACACTGGGCGCAGTAGCACCACTTAGTGTTGTGGATACAACCATCTGTATGGGAGCAAGTATTTCAAGCCTTCATGGTATGGAAAAGGCAAAAGGAAAAGAATATATTAAGAACTGGGTTGCTGTGATCGGCGATTCTACATTCTTACATACGGGTGTCAATTCTCTGATGAATATGATGTATAACAAAGCAACAGGAACCGTCATCATCTTGGATAACTCTACAACCGGTATGACCGGACATCAGGATCATGCGGCAACAGGAAAGACACTGCAGGGAGATCCGACATATGCAATTGATATTCCGGCATTATGTCGTGCAATAGGTGTTAAGAATGTGGTAGAAGTCAATGCAAGAGATATTCAGGCTGTGGAAAAGGCTGTAAAAGAAGAGATTGCCAAAGATGAAGTATCCGTGATCATTACGAAGACACCATGTGTACTTCTGGACAAATCAAAGAAACCGTTATATCAGACGCATACAGATAAATGTAAGAAGTGTGGTATGTGCATGAAACCTGGATGTCCTGCAATGACAAAAAATGCTGACGGAACAGTGTCCATCGATGATACGATGTGTACTGGATGCGGACTTTGTGCAAGCCTGTGTAAATTCGATGCGATTGAGTTAGTAAAGGAAGGTGACAGATAATGGCAACAAAGAATATTATGATTGTCGGAGTCGGCGGACAGGGAACACTGCTTACCAGCAGAATCTTAGGAGGACTTGCCATTACCGGCGGATATGACGTAAAACTTTCCGAAGTACATGGAATGGCTCAGCGTGGAGGAAGCGTTGTAACATTTGTAAGGTACGGAGACCAGGTGGCAGAACCAATCGTAGAAGAAGGGCAGGCAGATGTGATTATCGCATTTGAACGTCTGGAAGCACTGAGATATGCACATTTCCTGAAAAAAGACGGAGCATTGATCATCAATGACTGGAGAATTGATCCGATGCCGGTTGTGATCGGGGCAGCAGAATACCCGGAAGACATTATTGAAACACTGGGGAAAGATCACAAAGTATATACAGTAAATGCAACAGAAGAAGCAAAAAAAATCGGTAATTCCAGAGTATTCAATCTGATTGTGCTTGGAGTTGCAGCACAGCACATGGACTTTACAAAAGAACAATGGTATGAGGTGATTGAAAAGACAGTTCCTCCGAAAACTATTGAGATAAATAAAAAGGCATTTGATGTTGGTTATTATTTATAAGGAGGTACATAAGAGGTTATGGCAAAGGTAGCATTAAAGGACTGGAAAGAACAGATCAGAGATCCTAAGATTGAATGCATGAGCAGGGATGAGATGACTGCACTTCAGAGTGAACGTCTGGTAAAACAGGTTAAGAATGTATATGATCACGTAGAATTTTATCGCAAGAAAATGGATGATATAGGAATCGAACCGGGAGATATCAAGGGGATTGAAGATATCGGTAAACTTCCATTTACGACAAAAGAAGATTTAAGAGCGAATTATCCATTCGGACTTCTGGCTGTTCCACAGGAAAAGATCGTCAGAGTGCAGGGAACATCAGGAACAACCGGTAAGCTGACTCTTGCTTCTTATACACAGAAAGATGTAGATGTATGGGGAGAATGTGTGGCAAGAGGACTTACGATGGCAGGACTTACTGCAGAGGATCGTCTGCATATCTGCTATGGATATGGCTTGTTTACAGGAGGAATGGGACTGGATTTCGGAGCAAGAAAGCTTGGAGCAATGGCTATTCCGATGTCAGCAGGTAATACAAAAAGACAGTTGATGTGTATGGAAGATTTTGGTGCGACTGCATTTGCATGTACTCCATCTTATGCTTTATATCTGGCAGAAGCTGCCAACGAGGCAGGCATCGTAGATAAGCTTCGGTTAAAAGTAGGAATCAATGGCGCAGAGCCATGGACAGAAGAGATGCGTCTGAAGATTGAAGAACTGTTAAATGTTAACTGTTTTGATATCTATGGATTGTGTGAGATTACAGGTCCGGGTGTTGCACTGGAATGTATCCATCATAAAGGAATGCATATATATGAAGATTATTTCTATCCGGAAGTATTGAATCCGGCAGATCATACACCATGTGCAGACGGGGAGACAGGAGAACTTGTATTTACCACACTTGTAAAAGAAGGTATGCCGTTACTTCGTTACAGAACAAAGGATCTTACAAGTATTGATCATTCTACGTGTGAGTGTGGAAGAACGCTTCCTAGAATTTCCAAGTTCAAAGGCCGTACAGATGATATGAAGGTTATCCGCGGAGTCAACGTATTCCCGACACAGGTAGAGACAGCCCTGCTTTCTATCGGAGGCGGTGTTGCACCACATTATATGATGATCGTAGATCGTGAAAATAACCTGGATGTACTGACTGTAATGGTAGAAGTAGATGAAAAATATTTTTCAGATGAGATCCGTAAGCTAGATGAACTGAAGAACAAAGTGGCTGCAGTACTGAAACAGGCACTTGGTGTTGCAGTAAGAGTAAAACTTGTAGAGCCTAAGACAATCGAAAGAAGCGAAGGCAAGGCAAAACGTGTCATTGATAACAGAGGTTTATAAACAGGAGGGAATAACATGGGCGTAAGTAATACTGTACAACAGTTATCAGTTTTTTTGGAAAACAGAGAAGGACGTCTGGAAGAAGTATTGGATGTACTGGCAAAAAAAGGTGTGAATATTGTTGCACTGAGTCTTGCGGATACATCAGATTATGGAATGCTTCGTCTGATCGTCTCTGACCCGCACAAAGGACGTGCAGCATTAAAAGAAGCTGGAATTACAGCAATGCTGACAGATGTTGTAGCACTTCGTGTACCACATGCAACCGGTTCATTGAATAAAGCAATGCATCAGATTGTAGATGGAGAAGTGAATATTGAATATATGTATGCATTTGCAAATGGAGCAGATGCAGCAGCTGTATTAAAGAGTGATGATCCTGGAAGGGTGATCGATATTCTTAAAGGTAGTGGTTTCGACGTGTATAGCGCGGACGAGGCATATCGTGCTAATCAATAGAAGTGAAAGAGGAACAGTATGAGTGTAGACAAAAGCAGCGTTTTAAAAAAGTTACGGGAATCGGATGCCATCTATGTATTGATGTCTGATTGTACAAGAATGCCTTTCGTGGTATGTGATCCGGAGACGTATGATGATGAAGTGTTTATATTCTTTTCAGAAGAAGATGCAATGCGCGGAGGACAGGAATTCCTGAAGGCGAATAATCCGTTAAAAATTTTTAATATTGAAAAAAAATACCTGCTTCCTTTCTATAGCAGTTTATTCCCAATCGGGGTGAACTGTATGGTAATCGGTAAAGGAACAGAAGAAGAGATTGCGATTCAGTTAGGGGAACTGGTTAGAAGACCGGAACAGAAGCCGGGCGAAGAACCGATTGAGAATCCGGAACTTCAGATTACTGCAATGTATTTTATGCAGAAGGTAAGAAGCCAGAAAGAATTAAAACTCACGGATGAAACAAAGGAACTGCAGGAAGAACTGATGGCACATTATCAGAGGGGCAGATATATCACGGCAATCAGTGAAGATAAAAAAATGCCGATTTTGAATAAAGATGACGGACAGGTACTGATGCCGATCTTTACAGACGTTCAGGAATTCCTGAAATTCCAGAATGAGAACAGAGATATGAAGTATACAATGGGAGTTGTCGAAGCAGCCAGAATTCCGGAAGCAATGGGCCCGGAAGTTACGGGAGTTGTGGTTAATCCATTTGGAATTGATCTTCAGCTGAATGTTTCAAGACCACAGAAATAATACTGAATAATACAGAAGAACCGGTCATCTGTGTATCTTCAGATGACCGGTTTGGCAGATATGATAAAAGCCAGATAACTGCAGTTATCTGGCTTTTTCTCATAATCCTCTCTCGTTAAGTCATGTATTACTTTTAAATATTTAAATCCGAAATAGATATATTTTAATATATAAAAGGTACATTAAAAACTTAGATTGTTGCGATTAGAGTGGTGTTACGTTAACAGCCTGTGGGCCCTTAGCACCTTCTGTAACTTCGTATTCCACTTCCTGACCTTCTTCAAGTGTCTTGAATCCTTCCATATTCAGTCCTGAATAATGAACGAATACATCATGACCCTCAGCGTCAGAAATGAAACCGTAGCCTTTTTGGTTGTTAAACCATTTTACAGTACCTTTCATGATTATACCTCCATAAAAATTATTAAATCGTGCAATTTATAAAAGTATTCTATGAATTACACTGTTGTCAGATTAGCATATATTGATAAAGACGTCAATGAATTTAAGGAATGTTTTTGTGTTTTTATACAAAAAAGTAATCTACTTGACGAATGAACGGCAAACGTGTAAAGTATTATTGTTCATACTAATAAAGGTTTAAAAGGGTTGGAAAACTATGATTACATTGACTGGAAAAAAAATATCAGAAGGAATTGCAATCGGAAAACTTTCCTTTTATAAGCGGGATACAAAAGAGATTCGCAGAATCTATGTAAAAGATGTAGAAAAAGAGGTTATGCGTTTTCAGAAAGCAAGGCAGAAAGCGTTGCAGGAACTGAGGGATCTGTATGATTCGGCTTCTAAGGAAGTAGGTGAAGCGAATGCAGCTATATTTGAGATGCAGCAGATGATCCTTGAAGATCAGGAAATCATCAGGCAGATTACAAATATTATCGTAGAGCATAAGTTGAATGCAGAGTATGCTGTAAAAAATGCGGTGGAAAATGTACTGGCAAGTGCGGCAAAAAGTAATAAAAGTTATGTACAGGGACACGAAGCAGATATTAAAGATGTGTCGACAAGGGTACTTCGGATTCTTGCAAGGGCATGGAAAGATAAGATGCTGACAGATGAACCGTTTATACTGGCAGCCGGTGAATTATATCCAAGTGAGGCAGTAAAGCTTGATAAGAGCAAGATTCTTGGGTTTGTTACCAGATACGGAACAATTAATTCTCATACGGCAGTGCTTGCAAGAACAAAAGGAATTCCATCTGTGATCGGACTGGGAGAGTCTTTAAAGAAAGAATACGAAGGCAAGACCATTATTATCGATGGTTTTGAGGGAAAAGTATATATCGAACCTGATTATACAACGATTTCAAAGATGAAACAGAGACAAGATGAGAATCATACGCAGGTACAGAGTCTGGAACGTCTGAAGGGAAAAGAAAATATTACGCAGAGCGGACAAAAAATTGATGTGTGCGCGAATATCGGAAGCAGGGAAGACATTGAAAGCGTTCTGCGCAGTGATGCGGGTGGAATCGGATTATTCAGAAGTGAATTTATTTATATGGAAAATGGTCCGAAACTTCCGACAGAAGAACAGCAGTTTCAGGTATATCGTCTGGCAGCAGAAGCGATGGGAATGAAAAAGGTTGTGATCCGCACAGCAGATCTGGGCGGTGAAAAGACAGCAGAGTGTCTGGATCTGGGAGAAGAGAATAATCCGGAGATGGGATACAGGGGAATCCGTGTGTCACTGGATAAAGACGAGATATTCAAGACGCAGTTACGTGCAATTTTACGTGCATCTGCTTATGGAAAGATGTCTATTATGTTCCCGATGGTTACAGATGTAAAAGAAGTACAGCAGGCAAAACTGCTTCTGGAAAAGATAAAAAAAGAGTTAAAAGATGAGAAGATTCCGTTTAATGAAGAAATACAGATCGGAGTTATGATTGAAACACCGGCAGCGGTTATGATAAGCGGTGAACTGGCACGGGAGGCTGATTTTTTCAGTATAGGAACGAATGATCTGACGCAGCTTACACTGGGAATGGACAGAACAAATTCTAAACTGGATCATTTTTATAATCCGCATCATCCGGCATTGCTTAAAATGATACGTATTATTGCGAATAATGTACATCTGGAGGGAAAAACAATCAGCATATGTGGTGATCTGGCAGCAGATCTGGACATGACAGAACAATTCCTGCAGATGGGAATCGATGAGTTATCCGTAGCACCAAATCAGGTACTTGCTTTAAGAAAAAAAATAAGAGAGATACAGTAATTTTGTTGTCGTTATCTTATTTTTTGAGAGTATAAGGAGGAAAAGAGAAACATGTTGGAAAAATTATTTAAGCTCCGTGAGAACGGAACCGATGCCAAAACAGAGGTTATGGCAGGTATCACTACGTTCATGACTATGGCGTACATCCTTGCAGTCAATCCGAGTATCCTGTCTGCAACAGGGATGGATTCCGGTGCAATCTTTACATCGACAGCGCTGGCTGCAATGATCGGTACATTCTTGATGGCGTTCTTCGCCAATTACCCGTTCGCACTGGCACCTGGAATGGGACTGAATGCATACTTTGCCTATACTGTTGTTCTTGGAATGGGTTATAAGTGGGAAGTTGCATTAACGGCAGTATTTGTAGAAGGTATCGTTTTCATCGTACTTTCACTTACAAATATCCGTGAGGCAATCTTCAATGCAATTCCGAAGAATCTGAAGTCGGCAGTAAGTGTCGGTATCGGATTATTCATTGCATTTATCGGACTTCAGAATGCGAATATCGTAGTAGGAGGTTCTACACTTCTGCAGTTATTCTCCATTGATGGATATAACAGTGCCAAAGGTGTGGAAGCTTCTATGAGTAACGTAGGAATCACGGTCATTCTTGCACTGATCGGTGTGGGAATTACAGGAATTCTGGTAATAAAGAATGTAAAGGGAAATATCTTATGGGGAATCCTGATTACATGGATTCTTGGAATCATCTGTCAGATGGCGGGTATCTATGTAGCGAATCCAGAAATTGGATTCTACAGCCTGCTTCCGGATTTCAGCAAGGGATTCACAATTCCAAGCATCATGCCGGTATTTGGAAAGCTTGACTTCAGCGGAATATTCTCTTTGAACTTTATCGTTGTCATCTTTGCATTCTTATTTGTAGATATGTTTGATACGATCGGAACACTGATCGGTGTGTCTACAAAGGCAGGTATGTTAGATGAGGAGGGACGTCTTCCGAATATCAAAGGTGCGCTGATGGCAGATGCGGTTGCAACAACCGTTGGAGCAGTGCTTGGAACAACAACGACTACGACATTTGTAGAGAGTGCATCCGGTGTATCCGAAGGAGGAAGAACGGGACTGACTTCTGCAACGACAGCTATTTTATTCGGCCTGTCACTGTTCCTGTCACCAATCTTCCTTGCAATTCCTTCATTTGCAACAGCACCGGCCCTGATCGTGGTTGGATTCTACATGCTGACAAATGTGACACACATTGATTTTGATGATTTTTCAGAGGCACTGCCATGCTACATCTGTATTCTGGCTATGCCATTCTTCTACAGCATTTCAGAAGGTATCTCTATGGGAGTTATCTCTTATGTGATCCTGAATCTGATGACTGGAAAAGCAAAAGAAAAGAAGATCAGCGCATTAATGTATGTACTTACGGTATTATTCATATTGAAATATGTCTTTCTGTAAAATATAATAGAAAGAGGAGAACGAAAAGAGATCGGAGTTTCCGGTCTCTTTTCTGGCCTGTCAGGCATTTTACAGGGACTGCCGATGGGAAGATCCGAAAGGCTTATGAAGGAGAACTAAAGTATGAATTTACTTACGATGGAGCATATTACGAAGGCTTATACTGACCGTGTCCTTCTGAATGATGTTGCATTCAGCATCAATGAGAATGAAAAGATCGGTGTGATCGGAATTAACGGAATGGGAAAATCTACGCTTTTAAAAGTGGCAGCCGGGATAGAACCATACGATGAAGGTAAGATCAGTATAGGAAATCAGGTCAAGATCTGTTATCTGCCGCAGACACCGGAATTTGAAGAGGGAACAACGGTGTTGCGTGCGGCAATCGCAGACAATGTGAATGAGCTGAATCAGTGGACAATTGAAGCAGATGCCAGATCCATGCTGAACAAGCTTGGCTTCTATGACTATGACGAGAAAGTAGAGCATATGTCCGGCGGTCAGAAGAAGAGAATTGCACTGGTCAATGCATTGCTTACACCGGCAGATATCCTGGTACTGGATGAACCGACCAACCACCTGGATAATGCGATGTCTGAGTGGCTGGAGGAATATCTGATCGGATTTCGCGGGGCAATCCTGATGGTTACCCATGACCGTTATTTTCTGGATCGTGTGGCAACCAGGATCGTGGAAGTAGATCAGGGGAAATTATACAGCTACCCTGGAAATTATTCGGAGTTTGTCAAGTTAAAAGCAGAACGTCAGGATATGGCACTGGCGACAGAAAGAAAGAGAAAGAGTCTTCTGCGTACAGAACTCGAATGGCTGGGAAGAGGTGCAAGAGCCAGAAGTACGAAGCAGAAAGCACACATTGACCGCATCAAGGCAATGCAGGAGATCAAGGACATTCAGGAAGAAAAGAAAGTGGTACTGGATTCCGTAGCGTCCCGTATGGGAAATAAGACGATCGAGCTTCAGAACATCAGTAAATCTTATGGAGCAAGAAAGCTGATCGATGACTACAGTTACATTTTCCTAAAAAATGACAGAATCGGAATCATCGGACCGAATGGCTGTGGAAAGACGACACTTCTTAAGATTATTAATGGGATTGTAAAACCGGATAATGGCACGATCGAGATTGGGCAGACGATCCGGATCGGATATTTCTCTCAGGAGAATGAATATATGGATGCATCCATGAAAGTGATTGATTATGTCAAAGAAGTGGGAGAATATGTTACGACATCAGACGGAAAGATCACGGCATCCCAGATGCTGGAGCGCTTCTTATTTGACGGAGCCATGCAGTGGTCAAAGATTGAGAAGCTTTCCGGGGGAGAAAAGAGAAGACTGTACCTGATGCGTGTTTTGATGAGTGCACCGAATGTACTGATCCTGGATGAGCCGACCAACGATCTGGATATCCAGACGCTGACGATCCTGGAAGATTATCTGGATCACTTTGACGGAATTATCATCACGGTATCACATGACCGTTATTTCCTGGATCGTATTGTGAACCGTATCTTCTCATTTGAAGGAGACGGAAAAGTACGACAGTTCGAGGGTGGTTATTCGGATTATCTGATCCGCAAAGAACTGGAAGGTCTGGATACAGAGATGTCATTGAAAGGACATGCTGCCGGGACAGAGGAACAGCCGAAGAAGGCAGAAAGCTCTTCGAAAGACACCTGGAAACAGCGGGAACCAAAGCTGAAATTCACATTCAAAGAGCAGAGGGAGTTCGAGTCGATCGATGATGACATTGCAAAACTGGAAGAAAAGATTGAGACACTGGATGCACAGATTGCAGCCAATGCGACTAATTCGGTGAAATTGCGGGAACTTATGGAGAAAAAAGAAGAGACTGAGAATGCACTGGATGAGAAGATGGACCGATGGGTATATCTGAATGATTTAAATGAAAAGATTCAAGATGCAAAGCAACAGGGATAAACAAGGAGAAAAAGTATATGAACTGGACAAGAGAAAGACTGAAAACAAATGGTAAGATTGCATTTAAGAAGAATTACTGGGCATGTGTGGCTGTAGCAGTGATCATGGGAATCATCACGGGACTTAGCAGCATAAGCGGAGGAAGAACCGGAAGTGGTGCTTCACAGAACAGTCTGTATGGGAATGACGGGTTTTCATTCTCATATCATTACGGATGGGGATTCCCATTTGCAGGGCTGGCAATTGCAATGGCTGCGATTATATTAACGATTGTAATATGGGCACTGAAGATATTCGTGGGAAATCTTCTGGAAGTAGGTGGAAAACGTTTCTTCGTATTGAATAAGACAGAGAATCCAACGGTTGGAACGATGTTTGATGCATTCCGTTCCGGACATTATGTGAATATTGTACTGACCATGTTCTTAAGAGAACTTTTTACATCCTTATGGACATTACTGCTGGTGATTCCAGGAATCGTGAAGCATTATGAATACCTAATGATTCCTTACATTCTTGCAGAGAATCCGGGAATGGACAGAAAAGAAGCATTCCAGATCAGTAAGCGTATGATGGACGGACAGAAGATGGAGACGTTTATTCTGGATCTGTCATTCCTTGGATGGGATATTCTTACGGTTATCACATGTGGAATGGTGGGGATTTTCTACGCTTCTCCATACAAGCAGGCAACTTTTGCAGAGTTATATGCATTTAATAAAGCAAAAGCATATGAGGAAGGATATATCAGATAATGGCGATCAACAAATCAATGAGGCGGGTATTAAAAGCGCTGTCCTTCGACGGCATTGAAGTGGAGGCTTCAAGACACCTGGCGAATTTAAAAGCAATTGATCCGATGAAGATATTTCATAAGACGATTGACTATAAGATTTATAACGGCAATCATCAGATCCCTGTAAGGATATTCCTTCCAGGGGAAAAGATGGAGGATGATCTGCCGGTATTTCTGTTCTTTCACGGGGGAGGATGGGTAACGGAAAGTATTGATAATTATGAAAGAATCTGTGCCCGTCTTGCTTCGGCAACAGATCATATCGTTGTATCGGTAGAGTACCGGCTGGCGCCGGAGTATCCATTTCCCATTGGTTTTTACGATTGTTATATGGCGGCAAAGGCTATGTACACGAACCAGTTTATCTTGAATACAGATCCGGATAAGATTACACTGATCGGAGACAGTGCCGGTGGGAATCTGGCAGCAGCTGTTTCACTGATGGCAAGAGATCAGGGAGAATTCCTGCCGAAGAGACAGATACTGATCTATCCTGCGGTAAATAATGATTACAGTGAGGAGTCCCCATATTTGTCGGTAAGACGTTACGGGACGGAATATCTTCTGACTGCGGGAAAGATGCGGGATTATATTAATTTCTATGCATCGGCAGAAGAAGATAAGAAAAGTAAATATCTTGCACCTCTCATGGAGACCGATTACAGCAACCAGCCGGATACACTGATCTTAACGGCGGAATGTGATCCTCTCAGAGATGAGGGGGAAGAGTATGGAAGAAGGTTAAAAGAAGCGGGCAATAAGGTGGAGGTGCACAGAATACAGGATGCACTTCACGGATTCTTTGCACTGGGAGTAAAATATTACCATGTACAGGAGAGCTTTGCTATTATTAACCGTTTCCTGAGCGGCTATACATCTGATGAAAACAGCCGGAAGGTTAGTCCTGCAAACGAAGAATAAAGCGGGAAAGTAAAGGGGGAGGAGAAAGCCGGTGTTTGAGCAAAAACGTGCTTACTGGAGAAGTCTGGATAATGCGGCAAAGTTATTTTCCGCAGCCAGCAGCCCGAAAGATACCAGAGTGTTCCGGTTCTATTGTGAGCTGAAAGAAGAAGTAAAAGAAGAGATATTACAGGAAGCTCTGAATCAGACGATACAAAAGTATCCCGTATTTTTGTCGGTTATGAGAAAGGGGCTTTTCTGGCATTATCTGGAGAAAAGTGAATTAAGACCGGTGGTAAGGGAAGAATATAAAGAACCTTGCAGCAGCCTGTATGTACGGGATAAAAAGACACTTTTATTTGAAGTGACATATTATGAAAAACGGATCAATTTTGAAGTATTTCATGCGCTGACAGATGGAACCGGTGCAACAGAATTCCTAAGAGAACTGGTGAAGAATTATCTGTATCTGATCCACGAAGAAGATCTGGAACCGGTGGAGCTGTCAAACCAGTATCTGACGGTAAAAGATCAGGAAGATGACAGTTTCAGCCGATATTATGATCCGGATTTTCCAAGAAAGAAAAAGAAAAAGATCAGGGCGGTTCAGATCAAAAAGGGTGGAAAAGGATATGAAGAGCTGCAGATCAATGAAGCTTCCATGTCGGTAAAAGAACTGCTGGGGATTGCCAGAGAAAAGAAAGTCTCCATGTCGGTGCTCCTGACGGCTGCATTTATCTGTGCAATCCATGAAGAAATGAGCCGGATGCAGGAGAAGAAGCCGGTTATCCTGATGGTTCCGGTGAATTTAAGAAAGATTTTTCCATCGGATTCGATGCTGAATTTCTTCGGTTATATAGAGCCGGGGTATCAGTTCGGAGGGGGAAAAGATTCTTTTGAAGATGTACTGGAGGCAGTAAAGTTATATTTTCAGGAGAATCTGTCCAAAGAGCATATGGCAGGACGGATGAATGAACTGATTGCAATAGAAAAGCATAAGATCTTAAAATGGGCACCGCTGGAACTGAAAAACCGCTGTATCCGTGCGGGTGCCAAGATGGCGGAGCAGGAAGTAACCGCCGTGCTTTCGAACATGAGTGTGGTAAAGATGCCGGAAGATTATGCGCAATATATTGAAAAGTTTGGCGTGTATACAAGTACGAACCGGACAGAATTATGTATCTGTTCTTTTCAAGATACGTTATCACTTGGCTTTACATCGAGATACGACAGCACGAATATCCAGCGGAATTTCTACCGGATATTGAAAGAACTGGGGGCTTCGGTCAAAGTGGCAGAACCGGATTTCCCGGAGGATGCAAGACCAAATTATGAAGGAAAGAAAGTATTACAGATCTTTACATTTTGCTGTATTGCAGCGATCGTGATCAGTATGATGACGGATATCATTATATCGCCCGGTGTGCACTGGTCGGTGTTCGTGGCAGCCGGGTGTGCGACGATGTGGCTTACGATGGCAGTCGGTTATGTGAAACGGTTCAATCTGCTGAAGAATGCGGCATGGCAGCTTCTGATCATGTCAGGAATCTGTGTATTGTGGGATCTCGGAACCGGATGGAGAGGCTGGTCTGTGAATATCGGAATTCCGGATATCTGCCTGCTGATCCAGGTTGTAATGTTGATCATATCAAGAATACGTTCCCTGTCACCGAGAGAATATATGATCTATTATGTGATGGCCGCTGTCTATTCGATGATTCTTCCATTGATTCTTTTAGTGACAGGAGTAATCCATTACAGGACTCCATCGGTTATCTGTATCGGGTGCAGTTTTCTGCTGTTGATCGGATTAATTTTATTCAAACGAAAAGAATTTAAAGAAGAAATGCATAAAAAATTCCACGTTGGCTGATACTGATAGAAAGGAAAATATTGGTGGCTTTGTGCGGTGCAGGGTTGATTTTGAGAGAAATTCTTAAAAAAATCTTACATCCGTGAAATGGTTGTGATATAATAGGTATATCAAGAGTTTATGTCAGCGCGTTTACAAATTTCATAATACGATACCAGAAAAGATGGCGTGCAGTTCGATATAACTTCGGATTGTGCGCTCTTTTAGCGTTGTCATACATCTGCAGGTTACCATGAGAGAAGTGTTAGAACAGGAGGCAGAAATGTTCAAAATAGGAGATTATGTGGCGCATTATAAGGAGGGCGTCTGCGAAGTAGTAAATATTGGCAAGATTGACATGGGCAGTTCGGACAAAGAGTATTATACGTTAAAACCGGTATATGATGCAGGTGGAACGGTATACACACCAGTCGATAATAAGCGGGATCAGATCAGAAAACTGATCACAAAAGAAGAGGCGGAGAATCTGATCAAAGAGATGCCAAAGATCGATATCATTGGTGTGACAAATGAAAAACAGCGGGAAGGAATGTACAAAAACGCATTGTTACACAATCAGTGCCGGGAGTGGATCTCACTGATCAAGACTTCATATGGAAGAAATAAGAAGAGATTACTAGCGGGAAAAAAGACGATCAACGTTGATGAGAGATATATGTCCAGCGCCGAGAAGTTCCTGTATGGAGAACTGGCAGTGGTGATGGAGATTCCGAGAGATAAAGTCAGCGGTTATGTGAAAGAGCACCTGGATGCGGAGCTGGCATAGGCGAATATAGGAAGAAAAAGAAAACTGCTGATAGCAGGTTCTTACGAATATATGATAATTTAAAAATAATGCTGCAGAACGAAGAAAAGTTTGCAGCATTATTTTTTATACCATAGTAAGTAAGAGAAGTTGCCGGTTTTGTAGATATCGGAGTATAGAATTAATTGGTTTTCTGGGTATCGTTGCTTGCTTTTGCTGCCTTTTCTGCATAAGTAGTAGTTACGAGATCCTTGTAAGGTGCGCGTTCCTTAAGCTCGCCTGCTTCTTCTAAGATATCCTGAAGAAGATCAAAGCTTTCCTGCCGGAAGATCAGATCTTTTTTCCATGTATCCTGCTCATAATAGCGGGAAATGATGGTTGTGATCGTATCCAGTGTGGTCTCTTTGAACTGAGGAGCGATTGCCTGGGCAATGTCTTCCGGTGTGTGGGATGCCACGTAGTCCATACCTTTTTGCAGTGCATTGGTGAATCCCTGGACGACTTCCGGATGTTTGTTGATGTAACTCTTCTTTGCAGAGAAAGCAGTGTACGGAACATAGCCGCTGTCCGTTCCAAGAGAGGCGACAACGTATCCCTTACCCTGTTTTTCAAGATTGGTTGCACCAGGTTCGAATTCTACGGTGAAGTCGTAATCGGATTTGTCTTCTGCGAAGGCAGCCGCAGTAGAACCGAAATCAATATTCTGGTCGATGGTGAGATCTGTAGCCGGATCGATATGGTTCTGGTTTAAGATATACTCAAATACCATTTCAGGCATGCCGCCTTTTCTACCGCCGATGACCTTCTTGCCTTTCAGATCTTCCCATTTGAAATCCTTAATATCTTCCCTGGCAACCAGGAAGTTCCCGGCGCGCTGGGTGAGCTGGGCAAAGTTTACAACATAATCATTCGCCCCCTCGTTATATGTGTAGATAGAAGCTTCCGAACCCATAAAGCCGATGTCGGCAGTTCCGGAGAGGACGGCCGTCATAGTTTTGTCGGCTCCGAATGGAACAGTATAGTTAGTACAAGACGCATCACAGAAAATCGACGGAGGTTATGGTACTGTCTTCATTTATATGGATTTCCTGAATGATAGACCGCCAGAAAGCTCTGCGATTTTCTTGTGATAATTGATCATACATGGTCCGGAAATCTGTATCCAATAGTTCTTCGAGGTAACCGTAATTCGTCACTGGTTCCGGAAGAGCACTCTGCAGATCATTCAACTCACTTTCGACGCGTCCATACTCTTCGTTGTAATAATCCCAATCAATCCGCCCCTTCTGGAATAGAAAATTAAGACGGTCCAATTCTTTTCTTAACTTCTCGGGGGACTGCTTTTTCTTTTGCTTCTCTTTCTCTTTTTCGATTTTCTCACACTTTACTTTATAATTTTTATATTCATCCTCTAAGTTATCAAGTAGATAATTCTCAACGAGGTTCTGGCTCAGTCTGTGCCTATAAGAACATATGTGATCGATCATAGCTCTATTACATCGGTAATAGCAGTAAGTTCTTTTGACACCAGTTTTTCTGTTAATGATGGACGAACACCCGGTACCGCATAGCTTTTGACCGCACACGGGACATCGAATCATTCCCGCAAACAGATAGATGCGGCCAGAAGGCGTAGCTTTAACATTTCGCTTTTGTATCTTCTGCAATTTGTTCCACTCATCTTCAGTAAGATATGCAGGGCAGTAAGGGAATCCTCGATAGGTGCCCTTGTAGAATTCGCTGGAAAGAAGCGTCCTCATGATTCCGAAACTGAAATCAGGATCATAGGTTTCTTGTATGTATCTGAGCGTAGCGCACTTATTTTGATGCTTGAAGAAATATTTATAAAATGCATCCACGACATGTTCTCGATCAGGGTCCTTAACCATGCGTTTCTGCCCATCAACGATACCTGACTTATAGCCATATCCCATATTTGCATCGCCAAAAATTAATTTACCGCTTCTGATCGATGATTCATTTACAAATTTGATACGCTCACTGGTGGTATCGACTTCGTTCTGGCCAATCGACAGAACCACATTAAGCTGCAGCCTCCCATCTCTGGTTTCCATGTTGATGCCTGGCTCACTGGTACTGATCCAGCGGACGTTGTGGTTGTCAAGAATATCCTGCACCTTATAGAAATCGGAGAGATTACGGAACCATCTATCGATACGCCAGAAGATAATAACATCGATTTTCCCGGCTTCTACGTCTTGCAGTAGAGAATGTATAGCCTTACGCTTTTTCAACTCTTTACGGGCGGTTTTCCCTTCATCAGCATATATACCAACGACAGCCATATTGTGTTCTCGGGCATAATTGGTAAGATATTCTTTTTGTGCTTCCAATGATTTACCGTGCATCATTTGTTCGGTAGTAGACACACGGATATAGATGGCGCAGCGTTCAACTTTAGTCGTCATATCATATCACCTTTCCTTTTTTATGTTACGCAAAAATGGGTATAAAAATAACACCTATACGGTGCTGGAAATTTGTGGTACAATATCCTTGGTTGTGAGGGTATTGTACGTGCTTCGGCACCGTATAGTTTTCTCATTCCCCGGTGCTGATAACACCGGGGATTTTTATATTAATCTAAGCCATTGATTCTTAAACAGTTATTATAAGCGAGCTCCTGAAGTAATTTATATAATGGCTGTACATTATATTTTTTCGGGAATTCTAACTTGTGAGATACGTATTGAACCTCGTGTGCTTTGAGGTCGGCTGTCTTGATGTATGTAAAAGTAAGTTCACTGTCGTCGAATCCAAAACCTGCAGTCTCCATGGTAACATCTACAACAGAGAAAAGGTTGATAGATGTTACACGCATTTTTACTCCTGTTGCTCCCTGTTTGTCAGTAAAGATAATTCTTTTGTTGGTGAAGATAAGTGCATCACGCACAAGTTTGAATCCGACCGTGATTTCTTCTCCATCCATCAAATACATACCGTATTCTTTCTGCATATCTTCGGTAGTCATTTCACTATAATTATTCAATACACCTTGTACAAGGTTACTACCTGCTACTGATTTTGCGCCGTTTAAAACATCTTTCATTCCAAAAGCCATAATAAAAGCCCCACTTTCTTTAGTTTTTTTGATAATTTTTTTACCTAAAATTACACCAACATAATATAAGACAAAAAGATTCATACTATAAGTATGAAAATATTACTCGACGAACTAATGAACAAGAAAAACTTAACCATCCGCCAAGTATCTATTCTTACAGGCGTCCCAAAGTCAACCGTGTCGGACATAGTGTCCAGAGGGCGAATACCGCGGTTAGATACCATGGAGCAGCTGGCAAAGGGGCTAAAAGTCCGCATCACCGACCTGTTTGAATCAGATTATAAATAAGTGTCCGAAAACTCGGACAAATTTCAAAAATGTATCAGCATCCATAAAACAAGTGCTTTAATAGAGAAAAGGATAATAAAGATTCTTAAAGCACAAACAAATGTTCACAGAGCGGAGGTGCGATACATATGGAAGAATTAAAAATCTTATTATCAAAACTGGATGATTCTGATCACAAAATAATCCAGCAACTCTACGCTATCTTATATAGGTACCTGGAAAAGAGGGGAAGGCTCTAAGCCTTTTCCTCTTTATTCTTTATACCATCTGCTACGTTCTTAAAATACTCACGTATCACAGTCTTAGATTTATCGTCAAGAGAATGATAGGTCTTCATCATTTCGATGATTGCATCGTAAAATGCATTCCCATTTCCATCATATTCCAACAGATCCTCAACGTAATAACCGACTTCTTCTTCAGGAGAGCGTTGGACAAAAATGTCACCCTCGCCAGTTCTGAGCCAAGTTTCGTTTACATCAAATTCTCGACATATAGAAAAGATCACTTGATCCGTAAGACGATTTATCCCACATTCCCATTGTCCGACGGTGTTTCTTTTTACACCTAATTTATCCGCAAACTTTTGCTGAGTTAAATCCAAGACCTTTCTTAACTTCTTGATACGTTCGTTCATTTGATTCACCTCACTTTCATGATTTGATTATAAATGGCAAGAAGCGAATAGTCAATAGAAAAGTCTTTGAAACAACAAAAAGCTATGAAAACAACATAAAGTGTTGACAAATGCTATTGCATGGCATATACTTGCCTTACAAACAACAAAAAAGTGAGGTGAGAGAAGATGCGTGTAGAAGGAACAACAGACAAAATGATGGACTTCTTAAAAAAGAATGGAATCAATCTTTCAGAGTTGTCCAGAACAGCAGGAATTCCATATAAATTGCTGTACGCAAGCGTGAGAGATAAGAACAGAAAAAGAGAACTAAGGACAGATGAATTTCTAAGCATTTGCGAAGCGCTAGAAGTTGATCCGGGAATATTCGTAAAAGAACAGAGCATGAAATGAGGTGAAGAGAGATGGATAAAAAGATTGAACAATTAGAAAAACAGATCGAAGAAATCAAAAAAACAATCCGCGACCTGTTTTTGTTCTTTGTTGCAACAAGCATAGTCTTTATAGGGGCAAGCCTAATAGACACAAAAAATTATGCAGTTATTCACGATTATTATCAGGAGTCACTGCAGAATGATCAACAGACGATTCAGGATCTTGAAAAACTGCAGAAGGCACTTGAGAAGAATCAAGCAGACGCTTTGTAGCATCAGACAAGCTGTCAATGACTTCCTGCTGAGAAGAATTTGTAGTGTCGATGGAATCAACAAGATCATGGAGAGTTTTATTAGTATCCTCTTGGATTTCCAAAATTCTTTCTTGATACTCAGCTGTCTGCTTGGCTTGCTGATAGTTTTGATAGTTCTGATATTGCGTGAAAGGAAATTTACATATACCAAATAACAGAACAATCAAGGTCCATGTATGAATCTTAACTTTATAGTTTCCGAGCGGGACAAAAACACTACCAGTCAGATCCAAAACTTTGACGGCATTTTCATCAACGACTACATAATCATCATCCGGAAGATCGTTGGAATCCTCAAAATCAATAAGTACTTGCTGAATCCCTGGAATAAAAGATTCAAATGTTTTGAATGAAGAATTCACTCCAAGATCATCAAGCAGTCCGCCAATTTCTGAAATCTTTTTGAAGATATCAGAGGACTCGGACACTTTACAACCTTCGAGTAATTCTGGTAATAATTTCGGGAAATCCAGATGGACAAATACGGAATTCAAATCCGTGATGGCAGGAGCGACAAAGTTTTTCTGGATACCCAAATCAGCTAATGGAGATGAAAAATCTCTGTGATTGTTACTCATAACAAACCCTTCTCTCTAATTTAATTTATGGGAAATTTTACCATAATGAGAAAAATAAAGCAAATATAGGAGAAAATGGAAAAATTTACAACAGGACGAAGTGAGGCGAGAGATATGAAATGCCATAAGTGTTTAGCGAGACTTCCGAGAAAAGCAAACTACTGCCCGAACTGCGGGAAAAGTGTAACAGGGAATGAAGAATGCATAGAAGAAGCATTAAAAATGAAAAATCCAGATAGCCGGAATGATTACGAAATGCTTTCACGTTTTGCAAAAATTCAAAGAAATGAATTCTTAAAAGAAAGCAAACAAAGAAAACATCAGGTGAGCTTAGATCCAGATTCGTTGATGGCAAGAGAAATCGTGTATCAGACAGCATTGATACATCAGATCTTGAACGAAGCAAGAGAAGGCAAAAGCAATGAAGAAAGAGGTGAGAAAAGCAATGAGTGAAAAAGAAAAGAAAGAAATCGCTGAAATGGTAGAAACAGCCAAACATCTGGCGACACATGATCCACAGGCATTCATGATTGCCAAAAGCAACATGGAGATTCTAAAGATCAGAGCGGACATGGACAAGCAGGAAAAAGAACCGGCATAGAGAATGCAACAAGTACAAACTGTAACACATAAACATAAACCAAGGAGATAGAAAGCAGGTGGCGAATATGAAACCGGATATGGAAAAAATCATTGAGGTGTTGATATCTCTGTTGGAGGAACAGGAAAAGGTGGAAATCACCTACACCATTGAGAAAACCGCGTAAGCGGTAGAAGGGAGGACAAGCATGAAAAGAAGAGGACCGAGAAACAGAAGGAAGAAGATTATCCGAGTGCTGCTCTTTGAAATAGGGCTTGCGCTATTATTCACAGGAATACTTCTGGCAGTACTGATGATTTGCTGCTGCATGGCAGGGCCACTATTAGTTACGTGAAGGTAAGAAAAAATGCATGAGATACCAAAGATCCTGACAGAGAAAGAATTTGCCAAGCGATTGCAGACAGCGAAAGAAAAGGAAAAAGAAGGTGAACCAGATGAATTATAACGAAAGATTAATGCCATGTCCGTTTTGCGGTGGAAAGGCAAACATGATAACAATAGCCAATGGATCCACTCATCATGATGTGAGTTTTACGTTTGAAGCCGAATACTCGGAATGCGGAACAAGCCTTCCATGGGTGCATGAGTTAAGAGCCACACTTGAAAATGGCGAGCTGAAAATAACAAAAGACGAAAGAGACAAAGCTGTTGAAGAGTGGAATAGAAGAATGCAAAAGAAAAAAAGCGAGGAAGAATGATGGAAAGACCAAGAAAAAACATCACCGCAACAATACAGCCCCGAAAAGCAACTGACAAAGGCGGGTGGCTGTGTATGCCATTAGCAGACAATATACCAAACGGTAAGAAAGGATGGAGGAAAATCCACTGTCCGATCTGCGGTGATATGTGTTGGAAGAGACCAGAAGACGAAGCTCTTATTCTCTACAATGGATTGGATGGGGCTGCATGCACACGGTGCGCTTTAAAGATGGGAGGTGACGCGTCATGAACAAAAGAGTAAGAGAGATCATCAAAATGCATATGAATGCCGGATTAATACAACCAACCACATGGATTTCAATAATAGATCTGTCTGCAGGAAAAAGAGAAGGTGTTAGTGCTGGCGGACGATGGATATCAAAATATCTCGAAAGAGAGGTTGGCGCGTATAAATTAAGCGAGCGTAACGGGCTCTGCATTATACTAAAAAGCCAGGAGGAACCGGAGAAAGAAAACCCATATTTGAAGAAAGAAACACAGGATCCAGATGAATTTGTTTCAGATTTGGTAGAGAAAGCACAGATGCAGCAGACATTACACGATGTATTAAGAATGCTGGACGGATGGGAATATCCTTCGAGACACATCGACGATGCGGAAGAGAATCTGAGATGTGCTATCAGAGAACTGCGCGACGAAATCGAGAAAATCCAGAACATAATGACGGAAGGGGAAAACAAGAGAGAATGATGAATCAAAAGAAAATTGATTTCCTGAAGAAACTAAAAAACTTGGCGGAACAGGGTGTTGGAGGAGAAAAAGAAACAGCTCAGAAGAAACTGAAACAGCTGATGCAAAAGTACAATGTGGAAGAAGAGGAACTGTCAGACGACACAGAAGAAAAGTATGAATTCACGTTCCATGGGGAATTTGAGAGAAGACTGCTACTTCAGGTAGGGTACAAGATTCTCGGAAAGAAAATAAAAAAGAAAATGTACGAATACAAAAAAGGCACTGGAAAGAGAACGACCAGAATAATCGAATGCACAAAAGCGGAAGCGTTACAAATTCGTATAGAGCACGAATTTTACTGCGACTTATGGAAGGAGGAACAAGACTTTTTCTTCGAATGCTTTATCCAAAAACACCGGATATTTACAGAAGACAATGAAGAAAAAACAGGAAAAAACAGAAAAATGACGAGGGAAGAACTAATCCGAATGGGTACTGTAATGGGGGTCATGCAGGACAAAAGCTGGACACAAAGAATTGAGGGATAAAAAATATGAAAAGACATATCCGGAAAAATAAGGTGATCAGAACAATCAAGATTATTGAGATTGAAGCAACGCTACTGATTACAGAAGTAATATGGCTCTTGCTCCTATTTTACTGCAGAGCAGCGGGACCATTAGATATCGTATGGAAGTAAAGAAAGCAACAACAGATACAAGCAAGTGAGCATATATAGATAAAAAGGAGGTACATAGCATGATTGTAGAGACGATCGTAACAAACGGATGTACGTGTCACGTATCGGATGAAGCGTATAAAGATAAAAGCCAGGATGAGATCCAGCGTATCATTCGTGATTTTTCAGATCTCATTGCCAGGTGCATGAAAGAAAAGATGGCGAAAGCATCATAAAAGAAAAAGCCTTCAGGAAACTGGGTGAAGCTCCTGAAGGCACACAATGCATTGATTTTCCCAAACCTCACAACCACGGGGTAAAAGTCAAATACATCTATAAAAAATTATAGAACGAACTTTCGGGAAAGTCAATGCATCATATTGCCGTCTTTTCGCTAAATATCCGAAGAAAATCAGGGGGGGCAATACCCCCGTTAAGCACTTGATAAAGATATTAAGATAAGGACCGACAGCATGATAAAAAGAGTGACATATAAGCTGAGAAAAGGAGATGTCCTGATCGTACAGGAGTACCATGACGGGAAGTATGGGGCGAAGGGATTACCAAGAAAGAAAAAGAAGAAAGCTACAAAAGAAGACATTGCAAGAGTAAATAAATGGAATAAGACGAAACGGTGTCAGATGCGTCTCCTGGAATACTTCGAACCGAATGATCTACTGGTTACATGGACATACAAGGTAGCGAACAGACCGGCAACGATGAAGGAAGCGAAAAAACATTTTAAGGAGGCAATGCGGAAAGTAAGGAGAGAGATCCGCAAAAGAGGTTACGAAAACTTCTATATGCGGAACATCGAAAGAGGAACAAAAGGAGCATGGCATATCCATTTTGTTGTGAAAGAAGTAGGAGACACCGCCAGTATCGTACAGAATGCATGGGATAAGGGCGGCACATGGCTGACAAAGATAAAAGACAGCGATTACTACGGCGAGGATATGCTGAAGCTTGCAGAATACCTCACAAAAGACGAGCATACCACGGAAACGAAGAAAGATGGCATGAAGTCCAAACCAAGGATTAAAGAGTCGGACTTCCACGGATCCCAGAATATGCCTCTCCCGAAACCGCACCCGGACAAGCTCTACAGGTGGAAAAAAGAGATAAAGCCAAAGAAAGGCTACTACATAGCGCGGATGTGGGAAGGTATAAACTCGAAGACGGGATACAAATACAGAAGATATACGATGATCAAGTTGAACAGGAGGATTTGATAAATGAGTACAACGGTGAGACAGGTGATGAAATACTTAAGTGAATATCCGGATGAAGCAAAACTCGGTGTGATGGTGGCGGACACGAAGAACCGAAAGAAGTACCAGATAAAAGACGGAAACTGGCTTGATATGTTTTCTTATCCGGTATTGGTACTGGATGTAGGAGAAACACACGACATGGACGAAGTAGAGAAACAGGTAGCGTGTGAATGCGAAGAGCCGGAGATATTGGAACTGACTAAGGATCTGGTTTACTACAAATGCAAGAATTGTGGAGAAGATATATGCGCAATAAAAAGAGGGAATTATAAAGAGCGTCTATGCAATTACTGCCCGAAATGCGGGCAGAGATTCAACTGGGAAGAGGTGGAACTGGATGAAGCTTAAATACATGAGAAGAAGTGAAGATACAGAACAGATTCACGTATGCAACTGGGCGGCGTGGAATGAGAACCGTTATCCGGAACTGAAATGGTTGCATCATATCCCGAACGGCGGCAGCAGGAACAAAGCGGAAGCAGTAAAGCTTAAGAGCATGGGAGTAAAGTCCGGGGTGTCAGATCTGCATCTTCCGTATGCCAAAGGGGTATACATCGGACTTTACATCGAAATGAAATACGGGACCGGCAGACATCAGGACAGACAGATAGAGTTTCTACACGACATGGCAAAGAACGGACACTACGTAGCCACCTGTTACACGGCAGGAGACGCGATTACAGTCCTGGAAGAATATCTACAGTTAGACAACATGATGGAAATGTTGGAGCCAAACGACAGTATCTGGAACGAAGGCAAAATAAAAAAATTGAAACGCAGAGCACCGAAAGAGGTGAAAGAATGGACGACAGAGAACGACAGAGCATAAGAGAGTTCTATGAAGTATATAACATGATCAAACAGGGAAGAGAGCTCCGGGTGAAGACAAGATTCACACTGAACCACGGAGGCAGTATCCAGATCTTTGAAGGGATAGGCATCCATAAGAAACAGATCCTGAAAGTAGAAAGTGATGAAAGCTGGATAGAGTGCTATAGAAGGGCAACAGAAAGCATGGTGGAATGGGAGAGAACGGAAGAACAGGAGGCAAAAGTATCGTGAAAATAATCGCAGTAATGAACCAGAAAGGCGGGATCGGCAAGACTATGACAGCCGCATCCATTGCCTATATTCTGGGACAGGAACAAGAAAAGAAAGTACTGGTGATCGATGCTGATCAGCAGGGGAATATATCTATGCTCTACGGGGTATATGATCCGGAAGGAAGAGGACTTCCGGATCTGCTGGAGAACCATGAACGGGAAGGTGGTACGTACACTACATCCGAACTGATCCAGACAACACCGTACGACCGGATAGATATTATCCCGTGTAACGGCTATCTGATGAATACCAACATGTACCTGATGAAGACGGAGGAAGGAAATCAGATCTTAAGACTAGCAGAAGACTTAGAAGACGTAGCAGCTGCTTACGACTACTGTGTCATTGATTGCGGTCTGATTATGGACATGACAGTGATGAATGCATTGGTGGCAGCAGATCTTGTGGTCGTACCGGTAAAACTCGGAGGATTCGAGATTGAAGCTGCCGATAACATGGATGAACAGCTGGAAAGCATCAGGAAGTTTAACGATCGAATTCGGATGAAAGTCCTGATCACAATAAGGCAGAAGAATAAAACAACACTGCAGGTAGAAGAGTGGTTAAAAGAAAATTCCGGACACGATTGTTTCCAGACAGTGATCCGAAGATCTGTAGTAGCGGAAAAATCCACGATCGCACATGTACCGCTCCCGAAGTTCTCTAAGGGATGCATAGCGTCCCAGGACTACAGAGCGGTCACGTATGAACTTTTGAGAGATCTGGAGGGTGGACAGGATGAATAAGAGGCAGGCGAAGAAATTATACAAAAAGATTCATGGGTGCAACCCGCCAGAAGGAAGAATCCCGGCAGTACTTTTAAAAAATCCTGGTAAAGCGAAAAAAAGCGGAGGGATAAGACGGATGCCGGAGGTTGCACTGGAAGCTCCGGCATGCTTTTTCCCACCGACAGGAAGAAGAAAAACATATGAAAATCTCACACCTTATGACTACGAAATAATGGGGAAGTGGAGAGAAAGCATGAAACGGCTAAATAGCAAGCTGGAAGGATTGATAGAAGGAATAAAAGGAGAAGGTGATCCGATAGTGATTACAGCCGGAAGATTATCAGAAAACCGGAAGAAGAATAAGGGAGCATCCTGGAAAAGAGCAAGGAGGAATAGATAGATGGCTACTGGATGGAATGTGATGGACGCGCTTAATAATAAGACGAAGGCGGCAGCAGAAGACAACAAAACAAAAGCAAGATTCCGGACAAAGGATATTGCAATTAAGCAGATGTACAGCAATGACAAGAATTTCTATTCTATCCCAGACATCGAGCAGTTGGCACAGGATATCCTTGCCGTAGGCTTATTGGAGAACTTGACGGTAGTCCACGATCCTTGCGATCGTGGAGAATACCGCATTATAGCCGGAGAACGAAGATGGAGAGCGTTGACTCTTCTGGTAGAAAACGGGTATGAAGAATTCTCCGTAGCATCCTGCCAGATCAAGACACCTGCAGAAGAGCATGAAGAGATGATCCAGTTAATCATAGCAAATACGTACCGGAATAAAACGGTAGCAGATATCCTGGAAGAACAGAAGACACTGGAAGAAACACTGAAATACATGAAAGAGAATGGACTGACACTTCATGGTTACAAATTGGACAGCGGACGTTTGCGGGATGTCATAGCCAACATGATGCAGGTATCATCCACCAAGATCGGACAGATCGAGTCAATTAACAAGAAACTGATCCCAGAGTTCACAGAAGAATTAAAAGAGGGACGATTAACATTCTCGGCCGCGTATGAGATTAGCAAGATGTCCGAGGATATCCAAGAGGATATGCTGGAGCACCACCGGAAAAAAGGATTGACATACAAAGATGTGAAAGAATATGCCGAAGAGCAGAAAAAAGCAGAAGAAGAACAAATTGATGGACAGCTGAGCATCGAAGATATAAATGACGGTGCGTGTCAGAATCTGACACCGGAAGAAAATACTGATCAGAATGAAGTGGTGATGGTACGCGTTCCAACGGAAGAGGAAAAAGAGTATCTGGAATTAGTAGCGAGAGAAATGGTGAGCACATACAAATACTGGTTCCGTGAAAATGCGGAACAGATAACAGGGCAGAATATAAGAATGTGCAATGAACTGATAAAACAAAATCTGCATCCGGGAGCATCAGGAAGAACCTGGGTGTTTGAAGGAGCTGACGGGAAAGATGTCGGGGAAATAAGGATGTATTGCGGATATATCCAATTGTGGATAGATAACGAAAACAGAGGAAATTTCCATTGGCTCGATTTAACAGGAGCCATCAAAAAAGTGTTGGAGGAAAACGTAAAAGAAGAAACGGAAAAAAAGGAGAAAAATGAAGAACAGGAAGAAAAAAGCGAAGAAACCGAAGAGATTGAAACACCTGACACCTATGCAGTATCTGGCCTGGAAGAAGAATCTGCAGAGAAAGAAAATGAATATAGATACCAGGACAAAGAAGAAACGCAGGAACGACTTCCGGAAGAGACACAACTACATGAAAAGAAATCTGGGAAAACAGATCTTGATATTGCCAGGGAAGAAAATCAAAAATACAGGAACTATCTGGAAATGGCGAAAGGACACATGGATACCAATGACATCCGGGTGCGGACGTACAAGGTAATGATTGCGGCACTGGCCGGATATATCAATGATCTGGACACGGTAATGAATCCACCGAAAGAACCGGAACAGCCAGAACTTCCAAGACTAAAGAATAACGATCAGCGAAAAGAATGGCTGAGAAATTACAAAGCTTGGGGATTATGGTACACAGATAAAAACATAAATGTAAATTATTATAAATACGATTTCGCCGACGGCAGCAGGCTTGTAGCTACAGAATATCCAGACAGAATAATGGAATGGAACGGCGAAGAGAAAAGAGACAGCTACTATTTCCATCTGTTAGAAAAAAATAAAAAAGTGTATGGAAATAAAAAAACATATGATAAGCAGTACGTGTATGCTCCGGACAGTGAAACGTATTTGGTAGAATTTTTGAAATGGTTACAAAAGAATGTGTGATATCTATGAGAATCAAAAATGTAGACCCAAAAGGTTGGTATGACATTCCAGGTTATGATGGAATATACCAGATTAATTACTGGGCAGACATACGAAAGAAATTAGGGAACGGGAAGTATAAGCACCTAAAATCGTATGTAAAGAAGAATAATCAGGGAAAAAGACTAATTAAGCTGAAAAGGAAAGAGGTAGTAGTCATGAGCCTGATGCGGATCACGTTCATCGGAGATCTTCCGAAAGGATATGTAACGTATCACAAGAATGGAATTAAAACTGACGACATACTTGGGAATATCGGAGTAATCACCAAAAAAGAACTATCCAAAAAAACTGGACAGATGAACGGAAGAGCAACCAAGGTAGCAAAGATCAACCAAGACGGCGAAATCGTAGCATTCTATAAATCGGCAAGAGAAGCTGCGCGGCAGAACTACATGAGCTATCAAACAATACTGGATCGCATAAACGGAAAGGTAAAAGGCATCTATGCACCGGATGGATACGCATACTGTAAAGACTCGGACAAAGAGATAACAGAGATGATCAGAAAGATAGAACGGAAGAACACAGAGGAATGCGGTGCGAATTTTATAAAAGCACCGGAAGTAGTGTTTGAGTTTTGAAAAAACGAAGATGGAGGTAACGGGAAAAATGAAGTTGAAAGAATTTCATGCGATTGAAATTATAAAACGGGGCGGAGGTACTGACAAGGATGAAAAATGATATAAAGAAGAACGGATCCGGCTATTATGATCCGACGGCATTCAAAGCAATAATAAACACAGGGGGGGGTAAATAACATGGAAGTATACAAAGGAGATATATTCTATATTGAAAAAGGTAAGACAGGAGAGAAATCACCAGCGGTCGTAGTATCAGCAACAAAAGTGATAGAGGAAACCGGCTGTGCGCAAGTAGCATGGCTGACGAATAAAGAAGAGAATTCTTCTTCGACACATGCAAAAGTTATGTGCATGACACCATCAGTGGCGATATGCGAGAAACTGTCATTCGCCTATCTTGACCGATTCGGAGAGTATATCAGAACATGTACAGAAAAGGAAATACAGGATATAGATAATGCGATGCTGGCAACGTTTGGAATTGAACGACAAAATGACAATGCGGATTGCGAAGAAATAAGAACGCTCAAGAAAGAACTGGAAGAAAAACAAAGAGAAATAGAAGAGATGAAAGTCTCTGCAAGAGAGAAAGAGACAGAAGAAAAAGAACCAGACGACCAGATGGAAGAAACGGGATGGAAGAAACAGATGTACAACAAATTCATGAAAGGAGCAGGCAGATAACGCGAAAAGTGTCCTGCTTGCGCTTGACATATGGAAATATCAGGGAAAGCGATTTGAAAATATGAAAAATATGAAAAAACGTGAGGATGATCAGCATGAATTTGTAAGAGCCTGTGATGAGCTTAAAACAGAGCTGGAAAAGACGAGGATGTATAAGATGATAACCAGATTGTTGGATTGGTTGGCAGAGAAAATAGAATAGCTTGCACTTGCCGGTAATTGTATCACGACAGCAACCGGTTGATATAGATTCCCTCCGGCGAAAGCCGGACGGCAGCAGTCGGAGGAGAAAGGAGAACCCCGTGAGAAAAAAAGTTAGGAGCAAGGAAGCAGGACCAAATGAAGATAGGCACCAATGCAGGACGTGCATCTACAGAGCATGCAGAACCGGCTTGGGTGGTTGTAACTATATTGGAGTAGAAGGACATAGCAGAGGGTGCACAGTAGAAAACTGCACAGTATACGTAAAAGGACGTAAAAGAAAGAGAGCATTGTGGTAGGTGAATGAAATGAGACAACATATATGTGACGGGTGCGGGATGCCGATAGGCGCAACGTATTACACAATAAGAATATACGCAGGATGTGACGGACCGGGCGGAACGGCAAAAGCGTACGAACATAACATGAGACAGGCGATGCAAGATATGTATGGACCGAAAGAATATTGTGAAGCGTGCAAAGATAAAATTGAAAAATGTATAAAACAATGTGTGAATCACGGAAAGGAGAACTATGAACCATGAAGGTTATAAAGATCCGACAGCAGACAAAGCACTGCACAGATACAACCAGATGCCCTACCACATGCGCAGAGCACTGACTGATCTACAGGATATAGCAAGTCTGTTCGGATTTGATATCTTGATAATAAAAGACAGACGGACAGGGAGGAAATTTAAAGTTGAAAATGAGACCAATCAACAAAGATAAGTACGGTATTGATACGAATAGGTTTTTGGAGATCAAATACCATTGCTTGCAGTATCCAAAATGGAGAAGGGAACTCGCAGAACTTACAAATACCATAAAAGCCATGCAATATGGTCAGGAAGGAAAAGGAAGTCCAAGCCAGGCGTCACAGACGGAACACCTGGCTATTAAACGTATGGAGCTGGAGGAAAAATGCAAACGGATTGAACAGACAGCAATTGAAGCAGACGCAGTAATCTATCCGTGGATTCTGGAAGGGGTTACAACAGACTATGCGACATACAGATACTTAAGGGACTCTAAGAAGATCCCATGTGGAAAAAAGATGTATTATGAACGGCGAAGAAAATTCTATTACCTGATGTCAAAGAAAATTTAAAAAAGAGGGGGACTCAGGATACAAGAAAGTGTGTTATTATGGTAACATCAAGAAAAAAGAACAAAGGACATACTCACCCGAAGGGTGGCAGCAGTCGAGAGATTGTGGCCATCCTTTTTATGTATAGAGAAGTAAAACAGAGGTGCTGATATTTACCCGAAGGGTGGCAGCAGTTAATAAAAATATCAAAAGAAGCATGAAACTGTTGACATATGGTGCACCATATGATATTATATATACATAAGGAGGTGAGATGCAGATGGGAAAGAAAAAACGAAAGAAAAAGAGAACTGCAATAAAGCTACTGATAGAATTTCTGATTGCGCTCGGAACATTCTTGACAGGGTTAGCAAGCTTGATTACAGCTCTCAAATAGGGGAAAGGGCGAAAGCCCTTACCTCTTGTAAAGATTATAACCCATCTGACAGGATATGAAAAGAATAAGATTCAGTGAATTGTTTTTGTTTGCGGCGATTGTAATATTCTTTGGATCCGGAAAGAACATCTATAGTAGTGTATTACTTATGCTTGCATCAGCATACATGATGATAGATATAGCCTCGGAACTTAAGAAGAGGAGGGAAGATAATGCCGGTCGGGAATCCTAAAGCGCAGACGATTGCCACCAAAAGATACGAGAAGAAGGCAGGCTGGGTATCAAAGTCCTACAAACTCAAGAAAGAAGTTGTGGACGAATATGCAGAAGCCTGCAAGAAAGCGGGAGTGAGTGCCGCAGGACAGCTCACGAAGATGATGAAAGAGTTCATCGAGGAAGTAAATAACGGATAAAGAAAGAGCACTTGGAGAAATCCAGGTGCTCTTTTGCGTGGAGGAATTATGCTAGTTACGTGCAAGAATAAAGGTTGTATACATTACTGGAAGCTTAGCAAGAAAGAACACTGTCCTGCAGAAGAAAGTTGCCCTGGATATATGAGCAATAGAAGAGAAGGGCAGAAGCAGATTCCCAAGTGTAAAGACTGTGAGTTCTGCAAAAGGATCTACACAGATCAGGGAAAAGAATATCACTGGGAGTGCTGTTGCAAAGGCAGACACAAGACGTTATTAATGGTAGATCAGAGACGTTGTGACTGCCGGTTATAGTGGAGCTGGAGGGTGCGGAAAGGGAGCACGCCGGTCTTAATAGCCGGAGGACACAGGTTCGAATCCTGTTCCAGCAATTATGGAATGGACACAACAAGAGATAAAGAAACTGATAGAAGAGAATAAGCTGTACCGATTCTATAAGAGCAAAGAGTGGATCGCATTAAAGAACAATGTACTGGATAAGTTCCATCATGAATGCCAGTGGTGCAAGGAGAAAGGAAAAGTATCAAGAGCTGAGACAGTGCATCACGTACAGTACGTCAAGACGCATCCGGAGCTTGCACTGTGTGAGTTCTATGAGTACAGAGGAAAGCAGTACAGGAATCTGATACCACTCTGTCATGACTGTCACGACAGAGCACACGAAAGAATGAAGTACAGGAAGGTGAAGCAGGTGAATGAAGAACGATGGTAGAAGAAGAGATAAAGGTTGGAGATCGCGTTATGTTCACGGGACATGGATACAGGAGAGCAATAACATATGGATATGCGAAGCTGTTCGGAGAGAAGGAACACAAGGTTCTGGAGGTTCGAACGTCCTGCTGTAACAGATTCATTGTATTGGACGATGTGGACGGAATGTATTCCGATAAATTTTTTACAAAGGCACCCCCGGTACCCCCTATACCCCAAATCCACGGGGGACGCTTACAACGGGTAGGGGGCACGCCTGAACCGCGCTGACTCGCGCGTGATAAAAAATGGAAAAAAGTTGGTGGTGAAATATATGGCGCGAAAGTCGAAAAAAGCCCGCGAAATGGACGAAATCAAAGAAAAAATTAAATCCAGTTTAATCAAACAATTACGTGCAAAAGGTGCAGAAACGGCACATTTTTTGGACATAATTGATGATTATATGGAGTTTTACGACACAAAAAAGGCTCTACAAGAGGACATAAAGGAACGTGGAGTGTCGTACAAGACACTTTCTGCAAACGGATTCGAGATCACAAAACAGAACCAGTCTGTGAAAGATATGGTGGCTGTAGAAAAGCAGATGTTGAGCATCCTGAAGGAGTTAGGACTGACGACGGATGAACCAACAGGAAATGAAGTAATCGATGAAGATCTGTAAACAGATTGACCAGTATATTGAATTCGTAAGAAGTGACGAAGCAGTTGTTTGCGAGGAGCAGCTGCTTCTTTGCGATTTTGTGGAAAAAGTATTCGCGGAGGAAGATGTCTATGTAGATAAAGAACAATTAGAAAGATACCTGGGACTGGAAAAGTACTTCCCGTACAAGCTGTTACCGTGGGAACAGTTCTGCTTCGCTTTGCACAACTGCGTGTATAAAAGAGAAGACGGCCAGTTGAGATTCCCATATCTGATAATTTTAGTTGGACGCGGGGCAGGAAAGAACGGATATCTTGCGTTTGAAGATTTTGCGTTGGTCACACCAGTTAACGGAGTGAAAGAATACCACATCGACATATTCGCTACATCAGAGGACCAGGCAAAAACGACATTCGAAGATATATATAACATCTTGGAGGACAACAAAAGATTCTTCAAAAATACGTTCAAGTGGAATTTGGAATGTATCACCAACATTCGGACAAGATCGAAGATCAAATACCACACCCGTGCACCGGACACAAAAGACGGAGGTAGACCGGGGAAAGTAGATTTTGACGAATACCATGCATACAAGGACTATAAGCTGATCGAGGTAGCGACTGGAGGACTTGGAAAGAAAGACTTTCCGAGACGAACAGTCATATCCACGCAGGGGGATATCCGGGATGGCCCGCTAGATGAATTACTGGAAACTTGCCTACAGATCTTGAAAGGAGAGATTCCGGATAACGGGAAACTGCCGTTCATCTGTTGGCTAGATGATCCGAAAGAAGTAAAGGATGAGGAAAAATGGCAGAAAGCAAATCCATCCTTGAGAAACTTCCCAACCCTCCTGACAGAAATGCGGATGGAATATGAAGAGTACAAGCTGGATCCGGTAAATCACACGTCATTCATGACTAAACGAATGAACCGGCCACCAGGGGAAACGCAGTATTGTGTGACAGATTGGAAAAACCTAGAAAAAGCAACCAGAAGTCTCCCGGATCTTCGTAATCATTCTTGCGTAGCCGGAATTGATTATTCCAAAACGAATGATTTTGTAGCCGCCGGGCTGCTGTTCAAAGTCGGAGATAAACGATATTGGATGCATCATACGTGGGTATGTAAGAAATCGAGAGATCTTCCGAGGATCAAATACCCACTGAAAGAAGCTGAAGAAGAAGGAGTATTGACGATGGTGGACGACGTGGAGATAGATCCGGAGTATGTGACAGACTGGCTTCTGGAAAAATCGAAGTTATACAAAATCGAATCTGTGGTGATGGATAACTTCCGTCAGACATGGCTCAGAGAAGCACTTGGCAAAATAGGTTTTTCGGATGAAAAGAAGAATCTGAAACTGATTAGACCGAGTGACGAAATGAAAGTTGCTCCGGTAATTGGGTATATGTTCGCGCGTGGATTGATCGCCTGGGGAACCAGCAAGATCATGCGCTGGTACACATGGAACTCAAAAGCGGTGACAGACAAAAAAGGCAATGTCACATATGAAAAAATAGAGCCGCGTTCACGGAAAACGGACGGTTTTAAAGCGTTCGTGGCAGCAGTCACAGATGAAGAAAGAATTAAACAAAGAAGAATTATAAAAAACAGGATAGGAACAGTATGTTAGGAGGCGGAACATGGGAGTAAAAAACTTCCTGGAAAAAGTATTTAAGGTTACCGGTACGAATACAGAAACGGTCGTGGTAAATATACCCGCATCGATCTACTATAAGGAACTGGCGATCTATACAGCGAGCTCTTATCTGGCAAATGCAATCAGCATGGCAGAGATGAGAGTGTTCAACAAAGGGAAACCTGTAAAAGACCAGGACTATTACTTGCTGAACGTAGCACCGAACAAAAATGAAAACAGCAATTACTTCTGGCACAGAGTAATTCGAAAAATGACACGATCGAAAAAAGGTGCACTGGTGGTCGAACTAAACGGGGAACTACATTGTGCGGAAGACTTCACGATCGTGCAGGAAAGGCCGGTTTTGGGAAATATCTACGGTGGTGTCATATTGCCTGGTGGATTACAACTCAACCGAACGTTCCGAGCAGAGGAAGTGTATCTGTTCCGGATGGAGGACGAATGTGCACAAACACTGATTGATGGAGTGTACAGGGAATACGGGAAGCTCCTGGAGACAGCGGCAAGAACCTTCAAGGATACGAATGGAAGAAAATTCAAGTATAAGGTAGATGCAATTAAAGCCGGAGATGAAGAATTCCAAAAACAATTCAAAGAAGTTATTGCAAAAAACATCAAAGATTATATGGAGAATGAATACGCCACATATGTGGAGTATGCTGGTGAGGAACTGACAGAAGAATCGGTAAAATCCCCGAAAACATCTGATGATTTTGTGAATATCCGCAAAGACATTTTTGAAATGGTCGGACAGGCTTTTAAAATTCCAATGTCAATGATGATGGGGAATATCACGAACCTGAAAGAGGTGTGTGACGTGTTCCTGACGTTCGGAGTGAATCCACTGGCAAATACCATTTCAGAAGTGTTGAATAAGCGCGCGACCGTCTACGAGTACATGAACGGGAACTATTACCAGTGCTACACGGGCGGAATCAAACACAGAGATCTGTTCGAGACTGCCGCTAATGTAGAGAAGCTGATCGGCTCAGCGATCATAAATACAGACGAAGCAAGGGAGGAATTGAGCTTGGTACCATTAGATACACCGTGGAGTAAAACGTATTACGTTACGAATAACTTTAGAGAAGCAGACGATACAAGGACGGCTGCGAAAGGAGGTGAGGAGGATGAATAAGATCGGTGGAATTTGCTTTGCACACCAGCAGGTTGGAACAGTACATAAAATCTACCTGTATGACGAAGTAAAAGCGAAAGGAGACTTTAACTGGAAGACATTGGAATATGACGAGTCCGAGACTTCGGCAAACCATTTCCGAGAATTGTTAGAGGGCGTGTCAGATTCTGACACTATTGAGCTGTATATCAATTCAGATGGTGGATCTGTGAAAGAAGGAACTGCCATTTTCACAAACCTGAAACGTTGCAAAGCATACAAGACGGGTTATGTGGATGGAGTAGCGAACAGTATCGCCGCTACGATTCTCCAGGCATGCGATCACCGCGTGATGGGGGAGGGAACGGGAATGGTCCTTCACAATATGTGGACGGTAGCCATAGGCAATGCGGACGAACTCAGGAACCAGGCGGACAAGTTGGATGCCTGGATGAAAGCATCTAGATCTCTTTTCATGAATCGATGCGGCGGGAAGATCACAGAAGAGGAGCTAAAAGACATCATGGATAAAGAGACACTGCTTGATCCAGACACGGCTCTGGAGATTGGGGTGATTGATGAGATTGCCGGACGCACTACGGTAGAGATTGATGAGGCTATGCAGTGCTCAAAGGAAATTGAAAAAATGAGAGACAAGATCAAACGGTCAAATTTCTCAAATCAGTTAAAAGAATTCGAAGAACTGACAAAGCCGGAAAAAGAAGAAAAAGATGTCTCTATGCAGACATTTTTTAACATGTTTTCAATGTAAAAAAAGAAGGGAGAAAAAGAATGTTAGGAAACATTGCAGACACAAAACAGAGAGAAGCGGTGGCGGCTCTGCAGAGCGCACTACAGAGTGGAAACGAAGAGGAAGGAAAAAAAGCCTGGGGACAGGTGATTGACGCCATCACAGAAAAGGTAAAGACAGACTTTGAGATGTACAGCACTGATACGAATGTGCTTGCTCAGAGAGGCTACAGACAGCTCACAAGCGAAGAGACGAAGTTCTATCAGAATCTGGCAAAGGCTGGAAAGGCGAGCGATCCGAAGCAAGCGTTCACGGATCTGATTAATACAGATGGTGGAATGCCGGAAACTATCATTGAAGATGTGTACAGAGATCTGTTAGAGGAGCACCCACTGTTAGACAAAATTACATTCCAGAATGTGAAATACCTTACAAAGTGGCTCTTAAATGATCACACCAGACAGAAGGCAGCCTGGGGACAGATCAATGGCGAGATCACACAGGAAATTGAATCTGCATTCAAGGGCGTAGAGGTTGCATTACTGAAACTGACAGCCTATGCAGTGATCCCACAGGATATGCTGGATCTTGGGCCATCGTTCCTCGACAACTATATCCGTACAATCCTGAAGGAAGCATTATACGCAGCACTCGAAAAAGCAATCGTATCAGGAAGTGGAAAAGATGAACCGGTCGGACTGAACAGAGATATCCATGAAGGAGTAAGCTTTTCGACATCAACCGGATATCCGGAAAAAACAGCAATCCAGGTAACAAATTTCCTCCCAGCAAATTACGGACCACTTGTGGCAAAATTGGCAGTCACAGAAAAAGGGCGTATGAGAAGTTTTGACGAAGTACTGATGATCTGCAATCAGGTAGACTACCTCAACAAGATCATGCCGGCAACTACGGCACTGACAACAGGTGGAACATACGCCAGAGATTTATTCCCGTTCCCGACAGAAGTTGTGAGATCGAACGAAGTGAAAACCGGACAGGCTATCCTGTGTCTGCCGGAAGAGTATTTCTTCGGGCTTGGAGAAAGCAAAGACGGAAAGATTGAATATTCCGATGAATTCAAATTCCTCCAGGACGCAAGAACGTACAAGATTAAGCTGCATGGGAATGGCCGCCCATACGATAACACGGTAGCGATCGTCCTGGACATTAGCAAACTGGATCCGGCATATGTAACTGTAAAAACTGCGGATACCGTTGTAACGGCATAAGCTATGGGCGAAGAAGAAAAAGCAAAACTTGTAGCAGCAGTAAAAAGAGAATGCCGGATAACTTGGGCGAATGATGATACAGAGAAGGAAATTACGGATATAACGGAAGATGCCATTGAAATAATGATGCACAAACTTGGAATGCATGAAGATGATCAGATGGATTTTACGAAACCGGGATTCGCCCGAATGCTGCTACTAAAGTATAGCTGGTATGCGTGGAACAAGATAGCATGTGAATTCGATAAGAATTACAGAAACGATATTATTACAGCAAGACATAAATACGAGGTAAAATATGGCGAGGAATATCTTGAATGATTACGGGGATGGAGTTGCCGAAATTTATCGCAAAAAAGACGTGGAAAAGAATGTAAAAAGCCTAGATGATTTAGAATATCTGGGCTTTTTGTGTTTCACAGAAAAGTTAAAAAGACAGCAAGACATTGAATTTGCCGAACAGCACGGAGCAAATCTGACAACTAAGATAGCAACCCCGGATCTTATACCACCGGATAGCGATTATAATGTGGTAATTAATAATGTGATCTATGCGATTATATACGTTGATCACGATAAGAAAAACCGTGAGTTGTATTTCTATCTGGAAGAGGTAAGGAAAATTGAAAGACAAAATTAAAGAAGCCTTAAAAGAGATCGTGCCGGATGTATATTACGGTGCCGGAAGGTTCCAAGGACGCGAGAACTGGGACTGCATCGTGTTCGGAAAAAGGAGAGCGGGAAAGTCAGAAAGCAAGGGTGGAATAACCAGGCGTTATTTCGTTGCGATTGTGAAAGAAGAGTACATCCCAGAAGACTTGGAGGAACAGGTGATCGAAAAGATGAAAACACTTGGATTCAAAATCTCAGATACCGACACGGCATACGATTATGTGCAGAAAGCAGGAGAGTGTACAGTAGAAATCTGTACGATGGAATTTGGAAAAACGAAAAAAAGGTGTAGCCGATGAGTTATTTTTACCTGGATACAAAAGAATTTGATAAGGTCGCACAAACGATTGAAAAATTTTCCGACAGATCTGTTGCGGAACAAATTATAAACGATTATTTGGCAAATGAGGGCGGGAAAAAGATAAAAGAGTATATCCGGGCAATCTTGCCGGTATCCGGCAGAACATGGAATGGAAAGAAAGCAGCAGCCTCACAGACCGATCCGTTCCGGATACAGGGAGAGAATCTTGCAGTAAAGGTATACACAAAAGGCAACTATCATTACCTGTACTTTCCGGACGATGGATCAAATACAAGACATCACCGAGGAAATCAGCAGTTCATGTTCCATGGTGCTGAAAAAGCCGGGGATGAGATTGTGAACGGGGTAATTGATAAATTGGTAAAACGATTGGAGGAAACATAAAATGGCTGGAATCAGAGAAACAGACTTCACGGAAGTCGAAATTAAAAAGCTTGGAATCCGGATCGGAGTTGCAACAAAGGCAGACGTTCTGGATTGCGTGGGAAAATTAGAAGAGGAAATGGAATGTAAAACCAGAACGAAGTCCTGCGGTTCAAAAACCTTAAAGACCAGGACAAAAGGAACAGGTAACGGAACACTGAAAATATCTGCCTATGCTCCACAGGATATGCTGGCAGACTTGTACGGAATGAGCCGCACAGAGTTAAAAGACGGAGTAATCGCCTACGGATCAAATTCACTGCACGCAGTAGCGTGCGTAACAGCGGAGATTCTGGACGAAGACGACAATGAAAAATTCAAGGCCTATCCAAATTGTACAATCCAGAAGGCGTTATCGAGATCAGTGGATAATGACTCAGAAGATATCGCTATGCTGGAGCTGGAGATCGCAGTCATGCCGGATGAACACGGCGAAGGCTTATATGAAGCGGTTGTGAACGACCTGAAAGATGATACCGTAAAACAGAAGTGGATGGAAGAGTTCTCAAGAGAACTTGTTACTACAGTAGTAGCGTAAGGAGAGAAACTAATGAAAGTAAAAGTAAAACAGAAATTCAGAGACAAATATACAGGAGACATCCGGTTCATGGGTGAAATTGTGGAGATGTCAGAAGAAAGATACAATGAAATCAACGCCAAAAAGAACGGACTGGTGGAAAAGGTAGAAGAGAAGACGGAAGAGACACAAACACTGGAAACAACCAAACCAGAAGCTGAATCGGTAGAAGCTCCGGAGCATCCGGAAACACCAGAAAAGACAGAAACACCAGAAGAAGCTCCGAACGAGTTTACCAGATCTACACTCGAAAAGATGAAGGTAGACGAACTGAGAAAGAAAGCGGAAGAAATGGGAGTTGATTCCATGGGCAAAAAAGAAGAATTGATCAAACGTATTCTTGACGAGGAGGAAAATGTAGATGAAGAATCCTAAGATTAATTATGAGGAATATGAACTTACAAATGGGGAGTGTGTGGCAATGTCCACCGCTCCTATTCTTATGTTGACATTAAGAAAAAGCGATAAAAAATCGTATGAGACATTAAGCAAGGTTTTAGTAAAAGGTGTAAATGATAAAGACGCACTTGAAGTAGCGGAATTTTTGTATGCTGCCTACAAAAATGCAAATCAGGACGAAGATTGCATGTCGTTTACAGAGTTTTTCGAAAATATGGACCAGGACTGGAGAAAGAACATGGAAGTGATTAATGAGATGTATTCGCCGTCAAAAAAGCAGGATTCCGGGACGGATTCCGAAGAGTAACACGTAAGAAAGCAAAAGGTTATTTAAGACTTCCACGGTTCGAAATTGAAACCGTGGAAGATATGTACGTCTATTACGTGATTATGAATGGAATCAGCGAGGATTTGTTTTGGTATTCGGAATATAATTCCCTGCTTACGATCCTGGAAGATAAATATGCATATGAAGCGTGGAAGGCATATGCAGAAGAACAGATGTTGGAGAGAGGGTGATTGATTAAGCAACAGAGAAGCAAGCGTGAAGTTCCGGGCGGATACGAAAGAACTGACGAGCGGTTTAAAACAGGCAGAATCGTCACTGAAAGCGTTACGTGCGGAACTAAAACTGAACGAAACACAAATGAAAGGCACCGGAGAGTCAACAGACACTCTGGAAAAGAGAGAGAAACTCTTACAGAAAGAGCTGGAAGCAAGCAGCCAGAAAGTAGAATTGTTGACCGGGAAAATGGAGTCAGCAAAAGCCATATTCGGGGAAAACTCGATTGAAGCGAATAACTGGAGTGCAAAACTTGCGGACGCAAAAAGAGCACAGGAGGCTATCTCACAAGAACTCTCACAGACATCTGCAAAACTGGAAGAACAAAGAAACGCAGAGACACAGCTGTCTGCGGAGCAGCTGAAAGCAGCAGAAGAAGCAAAGAAACAAGCGGAAGCAGAAGAACAGCTAAGAACAGCTGTTGGACAGGCAGATAGTAAGATTCGGGAACTGGATCAAGAACTACAGCTGAACGAAACAAAACTGGATGGAGCAAAGAATAAAACAGACCTCTTGAAAGAACGCCAGAAACTTCTTGGACAGGAATCAAAAGCAGCTGCAGACAAGACGAAGATCTTGCGGGATGCACTGGATGAATGCGCCAGGGAAGTTGGAGAGGATTCCGAAAAGTACGCAGAATTAAAAACAGAACTGATGGAATCCAAGATCAAACAGGAAGAGATCCGGAATGAGATCAAGAAGACTTCAGAGGAATTAAGAAATCAAAAGACAGCCATTCAGTCATTTGGCGAGGGACTTGGAAAATTCGGCGAAGGGACAGAAAAAGTTGGCCAGAACCTGAAAGTAGCCAGCACGGCGGCGGCCGGAGCATTGGCCGGAGCCGGGACGGCAGCAGTGCAGTTTGAATCCGCTTTCGCAGGTGTCAAAAAGACATCGGACGAAGTATTTGACGCAAATGGAAAGTGTGTATATAGCTACCAGCAGTTAGAAGACGGGATCCGCTCAATGGCAAAAGAGATTCCGGCATCTACAACGGAGATTTCTGAGGTTGCAGAAGCTGCCGGACAGTTAGGTATTAAGACTCAGGACGTCTTAGGATTTACCCGCGTTATGATCGACATGGGTAATTCTACCAACCTGTCGGCAGAAGATGCAGCAACATCTATTGCGAAATTCGCAAATATTACCGGCTTGGCGGCAGACACCTCTATGAGTGCGGATGAAAAATATAAGAAGATGGGAAGCACCATTGTAGACCTGGGTAACAACTACGCCACAACTGAGGCAGACATCATGAATATGGCAACTAATCTTGCATCCGCAGGTACGCAGGTAGGAATGTCAGAATCTGACATTCTTGCACTGGCTACGGCGTTAAGTTCAGTTGGAATGGAAGCACAGGCGGGCGGTACGGCATTCAGCAAAGCATTAATTGAAATGCAGCTTGCTGTAGAAACTAACAGTGATTCGTTAAAGGACTGGGCGGACGTAGCTGGAATGAGCACCAGCGAATTCTCCAAGAGATTCAAGGAAGACGCTACAGGCGCACTGGAAGCATTCATCGAAGGTCTTTCAAAATGCGGAGGAGAAAGCGACTCCGCTATCAAAGTCTTAAATGATATGGGCATCACAGAAACGAGAATGCGTGATGCATTACTAAGATCTGCGAATGCAAGTGATGTGTTTACGTCGGCAATCAGCACCGGAAAGAATGCCTGGGAAGAAAACACAGCATTAACCAATGAAGCGAATAAACGTTATGAAACGACGGCGTCGAAGCTGGCTATTATGAAGAACAATCTGTATGATGCCGGAATCACCCTTGGGAATATCTTTCTCCCGATGATTGCGGAAGGGACACAGAAAATCACAGGATTAGCACAGAAAATTGATGATCTGGACGGCGGACAGCAGAGAATGATACTCGGCATTATGGGAATTGTTGCGGTATTGTCTCCATTACTGATCGGCATCGGGAAGGTGTCTATCGGAATATCTTCGGTTATTGGACTTGGATCAAAAATAAGCGGGCTTTTTGCCGGAACTGCAGTAGCGGCAGCAGAAGTTGGAACAGCCGCAGAAGGAACCGGAGCAGCGCTGGCCGGAGCTGGGGGAGTGGCTCTAGGACCAATTCTATTAGTAACAGCTGCAATAGCTGGAGTGGTGGCTGGAATGGTTCTATTATGGAATAAAAGTGAATCATTCAGAGATTTCATAACAGGAATTATTGACACTGTAAAAAGTTCTATCACAGGGTTCCTAGACGGAATCAATATTGATGAAAAATTAAGCGGAATAAAAAGTGCAATATCCGGACTGAGTGATAAGCTGTCTGGGCTTGAAAATCTATTTAAGGCGATCGGCGCAATTTTGGCAGCAGTTTTGGTACCGGCGATCGGACTGCTGGCAGCAGGTTTCGGCGCTGTCTTAAGCATGATTGAACCGTTAATTGGAGCGGTCGGAGGAATTATAGATATACTGTCCGGATTGGGCGATATGATAGTTGGAGTGTTCACTGGTGATATAGATCTGGCAAAAGCAGGCCTGAAATTGTTTGGGACAGGCATTGTAGAAGTATTTGGTGGATTATGGGGAGAAATAACAGGTGCACTGGATGGATTTGCTTCAGGACTTGTAGGTTTCTTCGGAACTTTAATACATATTTGTGGCATAGATACGTTTGTAAGCGGTGTCATAGAAAAAATTACGGGTATTGCAGAAAAAATTTCGAATACATTACAAATAATCACCAGCATTGTGGGCGATGGAATTGCATCGATATTGGAAAAAGTATCGGGAATATTCCAAACAATCGGTAATATTATAACGGTTGGCGTTATGTTGATTGGAGAAATAATATCGGCAGCATTCCAGATTATCACATTACCATTCCAATTCATATGGGTGAACTGCAAAGATACAGTTATACAGGTATGGAATGAAATAAGTGTGAGAATCAGTGGTGTTATAGATACGATCGCCACAATAGTGTTAAACGGATTTGCACTTGTGAAAACATATATCATATCTCCAATCAGCGGCGCATTTACGATGGTTGTAAGCGTATTCGAAGGAATTAAGAGTGGAATCACCACAAGAATAGATGGTGTGAAAACATCGGCAAAGGCAGGATTCGAAACCGTAAAAAGCAATATTACGGGACCGATTAACAGTGCAAAAAGCATGGCGATAAGTATATTCGAAGGAATTAAGAGTGGAATCACCACAAGAATAAATGGTGTGAAAACATCGGCAAAGGCAGGATTCGAAACTGTAAAAAGCAATATTACGGGACCGATTAACAGTGCAAAAAGCATGGTGATAAGTATATTCGAAGGAATTAAGAACGGAATTACCACAAGAATTAACGGCGCACGAAACGCGGTAAAAAATGCGATATCAATTATTAAGAGTGCTTTTCATTTTTCTTGGAAACTTCCAGACTTAAAGTTGCCGCACATAAATATCGAAGGAAAATTTTCTTTGACACCTCCATCAGTACCACATTTCAGTATCGCCTGGCGCGCAAAAGGAGCGATATTCGACCAACCTACCATATTCCCTACCCGTCTCGGATGGCAGGGAGTAGGTGAAGCAGGGCCGGAAGCAGTCACACCGATCACAGTACTCCAGACGTATGTAGCAGATGCTGTTGAGAGAGGACTGGAACGATTACAGAGAACAGAAAGAGATCCAATAGACTATGACAGACTTGCCATGGCTATGGCAAAAGTACATACTACTGTGAACTATAATGGCAGAGAATTTGGACGAATAATAAGAGAGGTTACTGAATGATATATTATGAAAATAATAATGGAACCAGGATGGATTTGGACAACTGGCCAGTGGTAATCAAGGATATTACGGAATTATATGGGAAAGAGTGGAAATATTCCGCAACGGAAAATGTAAATGCAAATAGAAAAAAGTTGGATAAATTCTATAGGACCGGAATGAGCAAAAAAATAACATTGCAAGTATACGCGGATACAAAAGAAGAATATTGCGATGTAATGAACCAGCTGAACGAAATAACAGATATAGACATCATTGAAAAAAAGCCTGGAAAACTATGGGTGGGAGATTATTATCTGGAATGTTATATAACAGAATTAAATCCGAAAGAGTACGATGAGATATTCTATACAGTAGATGTGGACACTACAGTAGAAGCGTTCACACCTTACTGGATCGACAAAAAAACATATACATTTCACAGCTATGGAATCACGTCGAGCGATAATAAACGGTATCCGGGAAAATATCCGTATCGATACGCGAACGGAATGACGGGAAACTACCTTATTAATCCGAATTATACATCATCAAATTTTCAAATGATTATTTACGGACCAGTTGTCAATCCTCAAGTTACGATAGGAAACAACACATATCTGGTCAACATCACATTGGAAACAGGAGAACATCTTCGAATTAACAGCCGTTCCAGAACTATTGTAAAAGTACTGAAGAATGGCGAATATATGAACGCATACCACAACAGGAACAAAGGAAGAGAATTCTTCCAAAAGATTCAGCCGGGGCGACGGATGGTATCCTGGACGGGAAAATTCGAATTTGACATTACCGTAATCGAAGAAAGGAGTATACCGAAATGGACAGCCACACCTTAGAAGACACAGCCACAATATCAAAAATTCATTTCATAACGGCAAAACCGACCGGAGAAGAATGCGGAGAACTGTGCGATAGCGCGGAGGCAGATATGGACATTGGAAACACAAATGATTTCGAGGTCACGATAGCGGTGTCAGATTATGACACTGAACGCATGGGATACAGATGCCGGATATTCGCTCCGGGAACAGAGTATGGGGGAATTATTGGAGACATCGAATCTATATCCGGTACACGAAAAGTTGCACTGCGTGGAAGAACATGGAGGGGAATGCTGAAGTACAAGGTAGTTGAGCCACCGGCCGGACAAGATCATCTGACATTGTCAGGAGAATTAAATACAGTAATCAGAACATTGATAGGAGATCGCTTTGGCGGTCTCTTTGTCGTTCCGGAAGCAGATACAGGGATAACAGTGAATAACTGGCGGGTCGACCGCTACGTGACGCTCTATGATGCCATGCAGAAGCTGGTAGACAATTATGGATGCAGGTTACAGATCTGTTACGTACAGCCAGAGGGACTGGAATATGGTTATGTAACAGTACGGGCAGCACAGATTAAAGATTATTCAAAGGATCTGGAATACAGCCGGGAAGATGGCATACATGTAACTGTAAGAGATAACCGTAATGGCGTAAACCATCTGGTATGTGCTGGAAAAGGCGAGAATCAGGACAGAATCGTCTTACACCTGTACGTACAGAAAGACGGAACGATCGGAAAAACGCAATATTATAAAGGTTCAGAAGAAATAGAGGCGGTATATGATTATTCCAGTGCGGACAAAGAAAAACTCGAAGAGGATGGAAGAAAAAAACTGAAAGAACTGCAGAACTACAAGAAATGCACCATGACAGTTGATGATATAGATCTGGAGCTTGGCGATATAGTATCTGGCTACGATGCTATAACGGATACGCAGGTGATCAAACCAGTCACACAAAAGGTTGTAAAGTGCCAAAACGGAAAAATAACGATTGATTACAAAGTAGAAGGGGATGATTAAAATGGCGGGATTAAAAGCACTTAATATAAACACTCCACCAGAAGCAGAGCCACATATATATGCAGAAGACGATGCTGCTATATACAAGGCGATATTCGGCGGTGATGGTGTATCTACGATCAGACAGGCATGTAAAGCTACTGTATTGAGCAATAATAAAGTAAGAATAGCTGATGGCGTGCTGTGCGTAGACGGGCATATGGCAAGGATCCCATATGGAGAATATGAAGATTGCGAGATTATGAATGGACAGTCGGGAAAGAACAGAAACGATATCATCGTAGCAAAATTCGAAACCACTGGTACTGGTGGAATTGATACCATGACCTGCGAAGTAATCCAGGGAACAGCCGGAAAAACGGCGGTAGATCCGGAGCTTACACAAGACGATATTTATGCAGGCGGTAAAGTGCGAGAGTACCCACTGTACCGAGTGAAGATTGAAGGGCTGAGCATTACGGCTGTAGAACGGATGTTTGAGATTATTCCGTCAAATAAGGATTTGTCCAATAAAGTTGCTGAATTAAATAAAAATATAACATCCGCAGTATCATTCAATAAGAATATAACTAAAATGATAGGCGGATCAAAAATTGTAACAGCAAAAGCTAGCACATCTGTACAGGTGCTTACCAATTCTGAGATAAATGCAGCGCTTGGCGTAAACGATTCTAATAATGAAAACACGATAGTATCAATGGCTAACGGAGATGCTTCTGTTCAACCAGCACACGTAGGCAGTTCCTACTCAAAAGGCGCATGGAACGCAGTATTTGATCGGAATGCTTATGCTGGCAGCTTTAGAATAAATTATGTAATATTCTATTTCGGAAAATAAGGATTATAATTCTGCGACAATGAAGCCAAGTTTGTGATAACGTCCAATATATGCAGTAGCTGTATTCGCTTGTGCTGACAGTCTTAGCTCAATCGTGTTTTCGCCCTCCGGAAGAGTTATAATGTTGCTGTCAAATACCGGCACATAGCTTGTGGATGATGTTATTCCGGAACAACTTTCTTTACCATTTACATAGACGCTCAGCCTTGCTGTCAAAGTTGTTACCTTCATAGCACCAAAGCACATTAGAATACATTTTCTGCCATGCCCTGTCGCCTTGATTCCATTAAGTGTCAGCGATGTTTTTGTGCTTTTTTCGTTATCCAGATAAGCGCTATATGCGTAGGCATACTTACCAGTCATTTTTTTGCTAATCTCAGCAAGTTGGTTGGACAAATCCTTATTTTACACAGAAAGGAGATATACATAATTATGAAAATTACATTCAATGATGCAACAGAGTTGACCATCCAGTCAGCGAGCACCCGGCCGGACGGGAGCCTGCTGATCAAAACAATATCAGAAACTGAAGAGAATCTGAAGACAATCTTTCAGGATGGCATGAAGACCAAGAAGATGATCATCAAGGAAAGAGAATCAACCATTGAAACTTATGAAAACTTTTCACAGTTGGAGGCAATCGTGAAATATACAGCCGGCATTTTAGGGGCAGTGCTCTATAAGTCCGGCGAGACGCCAGAAGACAAACTGGAGGCTCTTAAGAAAGAAAATGCAGATCTGAAAGAGAGCATGGATATGCTCCAGGGCTGTATTCTGGAAATGTCAGAGTTGGTATATCAGTAATGGTAACTTTATTAACAAATTTATTCATATTATTACAACATTCAGGAGGTAAAGAAATGATGGCAATGTTATGGGCACAGCAGATTATGTTAGGAAAGAAGACTTATGATCAGGTACCAAGATTATTGAAAGATAAGGTAAAAGAGATCCTGGAAGATTCCGGAATGGGAGAACTTGCAAACGATAAATAGTGAGGCGGTGATTATATGATAAGAGGAACTACACCGACACTTGAGTTTGCTCTGCCGTTTGAAGTAGATCTGATTGCAGAGGCGTATGTTACGATATCACAGAATCAATCAGTGGTGATTGATAAGAGTTTGTCGGAGCTTACGTGTGCAGGAAAAACACTGACTGTTAAGTTATCGCAAGAGGACACATTAAAACTGCAGCAACCGGAGTTCAAACCAGCGGAAGTGCAGATACGTGTGAAAATGAAGAGCGGAGATGCGCTGGCATCTAATATCATGAGATTGCATGTAGGGCGGATTCTGAAGGAAGGTGTGATTTAATGAGACTAGAGGTATCATTTCGTGTGTTGAATAAAAATCTGGATGTCGATTTTTCTGCAAAGGATAAAAAAACTAAACGCAGAATTTCAATGTTTTCAGCGTATCACTGAGCAGGGGGATGTTGATTACTACGATGGTTCCTACACGGTCACACCAAAAGTGGAAGAACAGAGTCTTCCAACGAGTAAAAAATATCTTGCAGAAGATGTGAGAATAAAAGAAATCCCGATCTTCGAGGTGAGCAACCTCGAAGGCGGACAAACAGTGTTTATTGGAAAGGAGATATAACAATGGGAATTAATAAAGTTGTGTATGGTGGAAAGACACTGATTGATTTAACAGGAGATACAGTGACAGCGGACAAGCTGTTGGAAGGTGTCACGGCTCACGGAAAAGACGGCGAGGTGGTCACGGGTGCTTGCACATTTGACGTGGATTCTAATGACGCTAACGCCGCAGTGGCAGAGGTCTTGAAAGGCAAAACGGCTTATGCAAGAGGAACAAAAATTGTCGGAACGATGCCAAATAACGGTGCTGTGACTGGAACAATTAAGACTCTGACAGAAAGCTATGTGATCGCACAAGGCTATCATGACGGCTCCGGAACTGTAACCATCGATAGTGCGGAACAGGCAAAGCTTGTCGCTAAAAACATTCGAGAAGGAATCACGGTTTTGGGTGTCAAAGGCTCGATGTCTGGAAACGAGGGCATGAAGCCTCAGGCAAAAACAGTTACCCCGTCAAATTCACAGCAGACAATCTTACCGGATACGACATACAACTGTCTTTCACAGGTTACTGTCAATGCGATTCCATATGCAGAATCGGAGAATTCAGCGGGCGGAACTACAGTCACGATCGGATAAGGAGCAATGCAACATGGCTATAAGCAAAGTGGAATATATTGGAAGGGTTTTGATTGACTTAACTCAGGACACTGTCTCGGAAAACAACTTGCTGTCTGGGGTAGTGGCTCATGACGCCACGGGAAGGCAAATAACAGGCGCGCTTGAAAACGTTGGTGACGGTAAATATATCTGGGCAAAGCACATTGGCAAAGTGTGGGATATAACTACTACTGAACTTGGAATGACAGGCCCGTCTGACAGTAGTTCTTATTCGTATGGTTACTATGTTGTGACAGATGAAGGGTATTTTGTTTTAAAGGGAGAAAAAGGTGTACTCGGTGATGGATATGCCTATATCAAAGGAAAAGGCGCAGAAACGCATCCTAGATCTGTGTATCAATTAAATAATACGTATGCATATGGTTCTGGATTTACAAAACATTACTATCGATTAGACATAAGCGATACATACACAGAAGGAAAAGGTTCTTTTGTCGGATATGTATCATCTGATGTTTCATCTGATTATCCTGATGATGGTCTAAAAGATGGATATTATTATGTCAAAATGAGCGAAGGCACTTCTTCTGGTTCTGGAACAAATACGTCCGACGCAACGGTTGTAGCTTCCGATATCTTATCGGGAAAAATAGCTTATGGGAAAGACGGAAAACTGACTGGAACTATGAAAAACAATGGTTCAGTGTCAGGTTCTATTGATGTGAAAGATGGTGTTTACATTGTTCCACAAGGATATCATGATGGTTCAGGAAAAGTTCAGATTGCAAAAACAGAACAGAATAAACTGATTCCTGCAAATATCAAGAAAGGAATTTCTATTCTTGGTGTGACAGGATCGTACGAAGCAACATCATCGGGGGGTCTTGGTGGAGATACAACATTAAATGCAGAAGTACAGACTATTGCAAATGCGACATCCCCATCTGCAACATTCAGTGGAACAGGTGGAACATACAAAGTATACGGATACGGAAAAGGAACTACTAGTGGTTATACAACACCTCAGTATGCTTTTTGTGGAGATAAGTATTACACAATGGCTTCTTGGGGAAACCCTACTCCTAAGAGTATGACTATTTCGGTCGATGAAAATGGTAACATTACTGGTTTACCAGCACTTGCGTCAGGTAATTTGACGATTGTAAGAACACCTTAAAGTGGAGAGGGACTATATACAAAAGGACTGCAACTGTGAATATAGGAAAGAGATTGAAGAAAGGGTTATGAATCATGAAGAAGATTAAAGTATTATTGTCACTGATGTTGGTGATGTTGTTTTCAATTGGGATGCATTCTACAGCAAATGCATGTACACCTAAACTTGAGATAGACATGCCTGAAATTCCTGATGTTGAATTATCAGATAGCACAAAAGATATGATTAGTGCAGGTGTGGAAAATTATTTCAAGAAGTGTATTCTTGATAAACCAATTATTGAGAGCGCAACATGTATGAATAAAACTATGGGAAGATATTCTTTTTCTTATTTGTGCGTGAGTTGGGATAAAGTAGAAAATGCCACATCATATAAGATAGAAGTTATTAAGAATGATGGAGCTTCCACTGTTTATGAAACAAATAAACCATATTTCTATACAAGCAGACAGGATGAATTCATCATGGAAGGTATGGATGGGGCAAAAGTAAGAGTCAGAGCCTATGGTGAAGATGATACATTCAGTGTATGGTCAGAAAAGAAGGAAGTTTCAGGTGTTGATTTCAGTAAATATTTTTACTACTTAATTCACTAATTCAAAATGAAAACCGTACGCACATTTCATTGAGGTGATTTTATGACCTACATCCGAGCAAGACCCTAGAGGTCTTATTTTTATACCATGAAACAAAGAGAGGACACGCATGATTAAGTTTTTATCGGAAAATTGGGCGCTCCTGTCGTTTGTAGTGTCAGCCATTGCATACATATATTATCAAGTGATTGCCATGCGAAAAGGCATACGTGCACTGCTCAGAGCGGATTTGATAAGGCTCTACAACAAGTATCATGATGATTACGAGTATTGCCCGTTGTACGTTAAACAGTCACTGGAAGACGAATATAAACAGTATCACACGCTAAAAGGAAATGGCGTGGGAACGCAAATGTATCATGCGCTTATGGAATTACCGACAGAGCCACAGCATGAAAGAGAGGAATAATTATGTTTAAAAATTGTGTATTTAAAGTATCTGTAGATACCAAAAAATGGATGAAGAAAGCAGGAATCAGAGCAGTAAAAACGGTAGCACAGACTGCAGTAGCAACGATCGGAACAGCCACAGCACTCGGTCAGGTAGACGCAAAGCTGGTAGTATCAGCATCAGTACTGGCCGGAATCCTGTCATTATTAACCAGCATTGCCGGATTACCGGAATGTAACGCAGAGGGCGAATAATCGTCCTCTAATATTTATATAGTGTGCGACGTCGCACAGAAAGGAGCAATTATGGCACATTTATTTTTAATAGCCGGA
>OGPW01000052.1_pt1 | contig 88789 bp, 94 predicted proteins | sample 1553061 | NCBI WGS metagenome assembly OGPW01 (sample SAMEA2580292, study PRJEB22360) | human gut metagenome | biome: human gut; feature: human-associated habitat; material: faeces | place: Denmark | collected 2008/2010
TGCAGGAGTTTGCTTCTGCAACTGGTTACACAAACCAAGCAATTACCCGTTGGTGCAGGAATGGGCGGCTTGACGCAATCCAACCTGCGGGCAGAGGCGGATCATGGCGCATCAATCCGAAGGAGTTGAAAAATGGCCGAAAAAAAGAAGAAGCCCCCGATCCGTAAAGAACGAGGAGCCTCAACTCAAAACCAAGCCAAAGAATACCACAGAGGGCGGCTGCCATGTCAATAGCGTGGACACTCACCCTTTGGGGGATCGCTCTGGCTCTTGCAGTAATGGGGTTCATTCGTGGGAGGTTTCTCTAAGTGACTCGCAAAGGAACGCGTCAACGGGGTTGGTCGATTGCCGATCTCAATTATCTCTATCTGAACTTCGGCAAAAAACCCGTGAGAGAGATAGCGAAGAGACTCAGGCGATCAGAAAAATCGGTCTATCGAAAGGCCGATCGGATTCGCAGGAACGAGATCTCTCTTAGTTGGTGCTCATCATGCAACTCTCTAAGGACTCTTGTAGACCGTAAAGGCAAGTGCAAGATATGCAACCTGCGTGAAAGCTTCAAAAGAACCGAGAGAGAGTCCATGAAGCTCATAGAGCAACTTGATAAAGAAACGCGTGAAAACTACCTCGAAAACGAGCCTTTTAGAGGTTCACGACGCTCTGACCTGCCTGAAAAGCTCGGCATCATCAAGCAGATCAAGACGAATAAAGAATTACTTGTTCGCGAAGAGATCCTTGAACTTGCTTATGAAACCAGAAGATACGACGCAGCACGAACAAGACTTCGCCGCATTCGCGAAGACCTCGGAATCAGCCCTAGCAAGAATATGTAGATTTTATGAATCGAAAAAAAGTAGTCGAAATAAGTGGGGAATTTTCGAAAACCCCAGCTCATAACAATAGAAAGGAAAACGATGCGACCGAATCTTAAACAAGCACGCCTGGATAAGGGCATGACCCAACAGCAGGTAGCTGACCACTTGGGAATCAGTTTGCGGTACTACCAAATGCTCGAAGCGGGGCGTTTTAACGGTCGGTTCGAACTATGGGACGCCTTAGAGGACTTGTTTCAGGTACATCAACGTGTACTCCGAGTGATGCAAGATAATCATCACGACCAAGCAGCCAATCAGTCGGCACCTCAAAAAGATCGGCAATGTTCACAAGTGTTGCCAGTGGCGGAGCAGTTCGACCTTGTTCGTAGTTCTGATAGGAGCGCAGAGTGATGTCGAGAGTTCTCGCCATCTGCTCTTGCGTGAAGCCGGAATATATTCGAGCATTCCGCAGCCTGTCCCTAAAGTCCATCTTTCCTCATTCTGTCGGTATACGAAACATCTTAACGTGAAGCGTTACTTCTTGCTACGAAGTATTACTTCGTGTAATGTATGAGTACGTAATATCGTTACGGCAATAAACGATGCGTAACTAGGAGGAACACATGCTGACAAAAATTGACCGAAGCGAAGTACCGCACATCGGAAACAAACCCATAAGCGAGATGCGCATTTTCGCGCGGGAAACGCTGAAAGAATTCGCTGAAACCACAAAGGTGGGAGACATCGTTGAAGTTACCGACTTCCCCGTTGTCTGCGAGGACGAGATCGCGAACGTGACCAAGCTCATGAATGCATTTCGAACCGAATCTTTCTACCTGGATAGCGATATCGAGATCAAGCAATTTCGCCGCAAAGTACGTGTCTTCTTGGAGAACAAGGAGCCTTTTCGACCCAAATATATCAACCCCAATTCCTCCCCCCTACGAGCAAGAAAGGAAACAAATTGACAGAGTCAGTAAAGATCAATTCTCTCGAGCTTGAGAACGTCAAGCGCGTAAAGGCGGTGAAACTCGAACCAGCGCGAAATGGCCTCACGATCGTTGGAGGCCGTAATGGTCAGGGTAAGACAAGCGTTCTCGATGCGATCGCTTGGTCTCTCGGCGGCAATCGCTTGAAGCCTAGCCAGCCCCATCGAGAGGGGTCAGTAACCGATCCGTATCTGCATATCGAACTCTCGAACGGTCTCGTTGTAGAGCGCAAAGGTAAGACCTCATCGCTTAAGGTGATCGACCCCGCAGGCAAGAAATCAGGACAGAACCTCCTCGATCAGTTCATCGAAGCACTCGCTCTCGATCTACCGAAGTTCATGGAAGCCTCGTCGTCTGACAAGGCAAAAACACTGCTACAGATCATCGGCGTAGGAGACGCACTCTTCGAGCTTGAGACGAAAGAAGAGCAGCTATTCAATCAACGCACGAGCATCGGTCAGATGGAGCGCCAGAAGCGAGGAGCTGCCGAAGAGATGGAGTTCTACCCTGACGCACCGGCAGAGCCTGTAAGCGCAGCAGAACTCATCCAGCAGCAGCAAGAGATCCTTGCACGAAATGGTGAGAATCAGCGCAAGCGTGAACGAGTGAATGATATTCAGTTTGCACTCGATACCGCCGAACGCGAAGCTCAGACCATCGCCGATCGCATCTCCGAGCTTTCTGAACAATTAAGTCAGAAGAACGCAGAGATCGACAAGCTTCATGAAGAAGCTGTGGTAGCCAGTAAGACCGCTCTTGACCTTCAGGATGAATCCACTGCCGAGATCGAGGCATCAATCGCTGCGATCGACGAGACGAACGCTAAGGTTCGCACGAACGCTGCTCGTGCGATGGCTATGAAGGATGCCGACGAACTCAAAGAGCAGTACGAAGATCTTACGCGCGAAATCGAAGGCATTAGATCCGACAAGATGGCGCTTCTCGCAGATGCGAAACTCCCCCTTGATAGTCTTGCGGTCGAGAAGGGCGAACTCGTCTACAACGGTAACGCCTGGGACTGCATGTCGGGATCCGATCAGCTTCGAGTGGCAACCGCTATCGTTCGCGCGCTAAAGCCCGAATGCGGCTTTGTGCTCGTGGACAAGCTCGAGCAGTTCGACTCTCAAACGCTCCAGGAGTTTGGAGCCTGGGCAGAGTCTCAAGATCTGCAGATCATCGGCACGCGCGTCTCTACTGGCGATGAATGCTCGATCGTCATCGAGGATGGCTATTCGAGCGCACAGAACATTCCTACCCCTACCCCGCAACCCACAACTGAACAGGAGGCAAACCCATGGCAGATGTAATCCAATATCCAGCTATTCGTGATGATGCTGAACTTGAGATCGCGGTAGCTGAATACTTGAACGAGAAGGGCTGGGCAGATAACGCAAACGCCCGAAAGAAAGCTCGTGAAACACAGATCAAAGACTATATGGGCATGGCAAGCGAGAAAGTGCTGTCAAACGGCATCAAGGTACGTGTAGGCATGCCGATCATTCGAAACAGCTTTGATGTGAATTCGTTCAAGCTTGCGCATCCTGCGCAGTACAAGGCCTACATGAAGACCTCTACGCAGGATCCGCGCTTATCGATCACCATGCCGAAAGCAGGTGATAAGTAATGGCGCTCAACATCACTCGCGGCAAGATCGCTAAAGCACAGAAGGTCGTTATCTACGGTCCCGAGGGCATCGGCAAGACCACGTTTGCTTCTCAATTTCCCGACCCGCTCTTCATCGACACCGAAGGTGGCACGAATCAGCTCGATGTAGCCCGTATAGATCCTGCACCGCAGTCATGGAATGAGCTTCTGAGCATCATCGATGCGGTCAAAACAGAACGCCCATGCAAGACGCTCGTACTCGATACTGCAGACTGGGCAGAAATGCTCTGTATCGAGCATCTATGCATCAAGAACAAGTGGGTCTCGATCGAAACTCCCGGATATGGCGCAGGATACACGACCATCAAAGAAGAGTTCGGCAAGCTCTTGAACAAGCTCTCGGATCTGATCGAAGCTGGTATCAATGTAGTGCTCACGGCACATGCGATGATGCGCAAGTTCGACCGCCCGGATGAGGCATCGAGCTACGACCGATGGGAGTTGAAGCTCCAGAAGAAGACCGCACCGCTGGTAAAAGAATGGGCTGATGCGCTTCTCTTCGTGAACTACAAGATCACAGTTGAGAATGTCGACAAAGGCATGGGGCAAAAGACTGGAAAAGCGCGTGGCGGTAAGCGTGCCATGTACGCAGAGCACCATCCTTGCTGGGATGCGAAGAATCGCTACGGACTTACTGGTGAGCTTGAGTTCGATTTCAAGATCATCGAACCTTTCATCGTGACAGCAGGCAATTCTGATACTGCACAACCCGCACCTAGCGCAAGTGCAGCTCCACAAGTTTCTTCTGATCCTGCTCCTAAGCCTGCAGAAAGCGCTCCTATTCCAGTGATAGCTCCTACTCCCGCTGCGGAATCTCCAACGCTCCCCGAATGCTGGAATGGCGTGCTTGCACTCATGAAGCAGGACAACATCACGCTTGAAGACATCCGCATCCTCTCGAGCGAGATCAATCATTTCATGCCAGCAGAGATGGATCCTGCTAGCTACGACCAAGACTACGTGAAGCGCGGCATTGAAGCACAGTGGCCTCAATGTGTCGCCAAGATCCGCGAATACCACAACTCTCAACCCGTACCGTTCAATTAGAAAGGAATCTAAACAATGGCAGAAGTAGTAAACGGAAATTATGAACTCGATTGGGATAGCGAATACGAGGATAATGGGTCTGACTTCATCCTGCTCGATCCAGGGATCTACGCATTCGTTGTGGACAAGGTCGAGAAAGAACGCTATGAAGGCTCTCCAAAAGTGCCGCCTTGCCCTCGAGCCTCTCTCAACTTGCGTATCGTGCTCCCCGACGGACGCGAAACGACCGTCTTCGACTCTATCCTGCTCTACTCAGGGGGAGCCTGGCGCGTCAATCGCTTCTTCGAGGGGCTTGGTTTCAAGAAGGAACCGAGTACCGCCGATCCATCGAATCTTGTCATGAAGCCCCACTGGAACGAGGTCATTGGCAAGAGCGGGTATGTCAAGATCAAGCACCGCACCTACAAGACGAAGGATGGAGAGGAGCGCACAACCAACGACGTCGATTCGTACATCCATCCTGATGACTGGGACAAGGTCGTAGGTGCTCAGCAACCAGCGCCAGCGCAACCTGCAGCGCAGCCCGTAGCAGCACCGCAGCAACAGCAGACGCAGATGCCGATGCCTGCACAGCCTCAGCAGTACCAGAACCCCTACTCGATGGATTAGAGCGATGGAGCTGAGACCATATCAACAAGAAGCGCGCGTGGCCATAGAGCGCGAATGGGACGAGGGGCGCAATCGAACGCTCCTCGTTCTGCCCACAGGGTGTGGTAAGACCATCGTGTTCTCCATGGTCGCAAAGGATGCAGTTATGCAGGGTGGTCGCGTTCTTATCCTTGCCCATCGTGGTGAGCTCTTAGAGCAAGCCGCAGACAAGCTCATGAGCGCTACTGGTCTTGGATGCAGCGTTGAGAAAGCAGAACAGACAAGCCTCTACAACTTCGAGCGGGTCACGGTAGGATCCGTTCAAACGCTCATGCGTCAGAAGCGCCTGGATCAGTTCGCGCCCGATCACTTCAGTACAATCGTGGTGGATGAAGCGCATCACGCGCTCTCTGATAGCTACCAGACGGTACTACGCCACTTCCAAGACGCAAAGGTGCTTGGTGTTACGGCAACGCCCGACCGTGGCGATCGTAGAAACCTTGGCGAATACTTCGACAGCCTTGCTTATGAGTACACGCTGCCGAAAGCCATCAAGGAAGGATACCTCTGCCCCGTCAAAGCTCAGACGATCCCTATCAAGCTCGATTTATCAAGCGTTGCTATGTCTTCTGGTGACTTCAAAGCGTCAGATGTTGGAAGCGTACTCGACCCTTATCTTGAGCAGATCGCTGAAGAGATGGTGGCAGCCGGATGCCTCGATCGAAAGACCGTGGTGTTCCTGCCTTTGATCGACACCTCGCAGAAGTTTCGCGATATCTTAGTGCGCCATGGCTTTAGAGCAGCTGAAGTGAACGGTAACTCGAAGGACAGAGCAGAGGTACTCCAAGACTTTGAGAGTGACCACTACAACGTGCTGTGCAATTCAATGTTGCTTACAGAAGGATGGGACTGCCCTAGTGTAGACTGCATCATCATCTTACGACCCACTAAGGTGCGCAGCCTCTACTGCCAGATGGTGGGACGTGGTACACGTCTCTCCCCTGAAACGGGTAAGGATCACTTGCTTTTGCTCGATTTCCTCTGGCATGTCGAACGCCACGAGCTGTGTCGTCCAGCACACCTGATAGCAGCTGATGTAGATGTAGCGCACGCCATGACGAAGATCATCGAGGATTCGCCAGCTCCTCTCGATCTTGAAGAGGTCGAGGCGCATGCAGAAGAGAGCGTACTCACTCAACGGGAGGAATCACTTGCGAAACAGCTCGATGCCCTGAAGAAACGCAAACGCAAGAACGTAGATCCTCTGCAGTTTGAGATGTCGATCCAGGATCAAGATCTTGCGAATTACATCCCGTCGTTTGCTCATGAGATGGCTCCAATGAGCGAAAAGCAGGCGAAGTATTTAGATGATGCCGGTATCGATAGCTCTGCAGTCGAGTGCTCCGGCAAGGCATCACTTCTCATCGACCGTTTGAAAAAACGCAGCAAAGAAGGGTTGACGACACCTAAGCAGATCCGCCAGCTCGAATCTCGTGGTTTCCGTCATGTAGGAGAATGGAGCAAGGATGAAGCATCCAAGCTTATAACCCGCATCGCGTCCAATGGCTGGAGAACTCCTCGCGGCATCGATCCTGCGACCTATATTCCAGGAGGTGCGGCATGAGCGAAGAGAGCTATTACGATATGCAAGAAGTCTTGGATTTCCTAGATCCAAGCGAGGTGCAGTATCAAGATTTCGTCGTGGTCGGTATGGCGCTCAAAGATGCGGGCTATCCATTCTCTATATGGGAGGACTGGGCACGCCGCGATACCAAGCGCTACAAGGGCAACGGCAATATGGAGCGCAAATGGGAGGGCTTTGGTCATAATGCTGGAGAGTCAGCGACGCTAGGCTCCATCGTGCAGCTTGCACGTGACCATGGATGGTCTCCTGCCTATGATCCTGGATGCGCGCTTGGTTGGGACGATGAGTATTCAGACAACAAGCCAGATGGTCAGATCGTAGATCCTGCCTGGGTCGAATCGTCAGAGATCGAAGCACCAACAGGTGAATGGCACGGGTACAAGGAGATCATCGAATACCTACAGACACTATTCGAACCAGGCGAATATGTCGGATACGTCACAGAGTCCTGGAAAGACGAGGACGAACGCTGGAAACCAAGTCGCCGCGGGGATTACCGTAGGACTGCAGGAGAGCTGATAGAGGGTCTCACTAAACACAAGGATGATCTCGATGCCTGCCTAGGCAAATATCAGCCCGAAGCTGGAGCATGGATACGCTTCAATCCACTTGATGGACAAGGCGTCAGAAACGACAACGTCGCGGAGTTTCGCTACGCGCTCGTTGAGAGCGATTCAGTGGATATTGAGAAGCAGAAAGCCATCATCGAAGCTCTGGAGCTTCCTGTCGCTGCTCTCGTTCATTCGGGCAACAAGTCCATCCATGCGATCGTGAAGATCGATGCGAAGGACTATGACGAATACCGCAAGCGCGTCGATTTCCTCTATACGACCTGCGCAAAGAATGGACTTAAAGTCGACACACAGAACAAGAATCCCTCTCGCCTGTCGCGTATGCCAGGTGTGTGGCGCGGCGAAAACAAGCAGTTCCTCATCGCTACGAATATCGGCAAGGAGAACTGGAACGCATGGCGCGAATGGTTCGACGAGATCAACGATGATCTCCCAGAGCCAGAGAGTCTATCAGAGGCATGGGATGACATGCCTGAGCTTGCCGAGCCACTCATCGATGGAGTGCTGCGACAGGGTCACAAGATGCTGCTTGCTGGCCCCTCTAAGGCTGGTAAGTCCTTCGGGCTAATCGAACTTTGCATCGCCATCGCAGAGGGCCAGAAGTGGCTCGGCTGGAAATGCACGCAAGGCCGCGTGCTCTATGTGAACTTGGAATTAGATCGCGCTAGTTGCTTGCATAGATTCAAGGATGCGTATACCGCGCAAGGACTACGGCCTAACAACGTGAGCAATATCGACATCTGGAACTTGCGCGGTAAGTCTAAGCCCATGGATAAGCTCGCTCCTGGGCTTATCAGACGCGCATTAAAGACCCGTCCTATCGCTGTCATCATCGACCCGATCTATAAGGTCATCACAGGCGACGAGAACAGCGCAGATCAGATGGCGGCATTCTGCAATCAGTTCGACCGCGTATGTACGGAACTTGGGTGCGCTGTTATCTACTGTCATCACCATTCGAAAGGCAACCAAGGCTCGAAGCGCTCAATGGACCGTGCATCAGGATCAGGCGTGTTCGCACGAGATCCAGATGCGTTGCTCGACCTGATCGAGCTTGAACTTACCGATGAGATCAAAGAGCAGCAGCGTGATATGTTCATCAAATCAGCGTGCGAGCTCTTCCTTGACAATGCTCCTGCGGATGCTGGCAACTCGCAACTACCTGATGTGACTGCGTGGCGGGAATCTTGCCCAGACGACACACAGCTAGTCGGAGATCACTTGCTGTCATGGTGCCGCAAGCATCTTAAGGCCGACTACTTCATCTGGCTGTCGAATCATATCGATGAGGCACGCAAGAAAGCTTCTGCGCGGTCTGGTTGGCGCATAGAGGGCACCTTGCGTGAGTTCCCGAAGTTCGAGCCTGTGAACGTATGGTTCGACTACCCCGTGCACTCTGTCGATGAGATCGGGATTCTTGCGGATATCGACACGGATACAGAAGTGACAAAGAAAAAGCGTCGCGCAGAAGGGCAAGCGCGGAAGACTGAATCGAATCGCGAGAAGAAGATCAAAGCACTTCGTGCAGCCATGACACAATGTCAGCTCGATGGCGTCGAAACAACGCGCAAAAACATCCATGAGCGTCTTGGCGAAATCGACGGAAAGCCTATTACAGAAGTACAGCTGAGAGAGTGGACGAAACCAAGTAAGAACGATTGGTGTCCTATCAAAGTCGATCAAGAACGATCAAACGAAGGCATTCTCGTAGACATGGAAATGCAAGAAATGTTAGCGAGTTTCTAATGGGGGTTATCGATAAAATAACCCCCTTAACCCCTGGGTTAACCCCCTGGGTGACCCCCTCAACCCCGGGGGGAGCAAAACGGGGGGAGCGCCTTTACTACTACGTAGTAAAGGGTAAACCCCCCTCCCCCAGGGGGTATGGATAAGCACGGTGGGCGGTAAACCGCGCCCACCTTTGCGCGTGATGCTTAGCTTATCCCCACCCCCCAGTTGCGGGGCTACGCGCGAAATAAAATTCGAATCTAAAACCTAGGAAGTTGGTATGAATAACGAAATGAAAAAACGATTACGTTTCTGGGTCTCGATTGAACCTCCAACGACAACACACAACGATCTCGTAACCGGCGTGAGCAACAGGACTGGCAAGGCTTTCATCCGGAAGTCCGACAAGCTCCATGAGGTTGAAGCAAGCCTTGAAGCGCGCATAGCGCCTAATCGCCCAGAAGAGCCATTCCATGGAGCGTGTGAGATCTCGATGTGCATCTGCTACCAGGCAGACAAGAAGCATCCAAAAGGGCTCAAGATCACCAAGCCCGATAACGACAACCTGGAGAAGACGATCTTCGATGTGCTAGAGCGTCTTGGCTTTTTTGAAGTCGGTGACCAGCAGATCGCGATCAACCATACAACGAGATGCTATGACGATAGCGCTGGTATCTTCGTCGATCTGAGGGAGGTGTGATGCAGTGCCTACTTAATCAACGAACTTAACGCATGATCCTCATCGAGTGCTTATCAAGAACAACCACCTTGGACTTGCCGATTACCACTGCGGGATCTGCGGGAAACCTCTTTTGAGGATGGTAAGCGTTAGCGATATCGACGCATCAATCCCCGAGAAGTGCCCCTATTGCAACGAGTATGTCGTTGCAATTAAGCGATGGAAAAGGAGACAAAATGAAGAAACTACTGCATGAAAAATTAAACAAAAAATTAAATGAAGCATACGAAGAGTACTTCACGATTGAAGTTGAAGACTGTTCGATTTCACTGCTTTCCCACCAAGCTAAAGCGTTGTCGAAAGAGATCGAACGCTACTACATTCCCCGCCCACGGTTTGAAGATGGTGAGCCTGTACATGATTCCGATATGGAAGAGCTCTTCGAAAAGGGGGAAATCGGCGCGTTGGCTACATGCTGTGTGTACACAGACGGAAGCTGGGAGTTCAACCCTGACAAGTACGAAGACGAATTTAATCCTAAACCGTGGGATGAACAGCAGGGAAGAGTAAATGACCGTATCAAGCGCCCCGCTAAGGTACTAGACGCAGACGGTGTTGAAATCAAGGTTGGGGATACGGTATGGCATACAGACCACAACGCTGGAAAAATGAAGGTTATCGAGATAACCGACAAAACTTTTGATGTTGGGTCGGGCGAAGAACATCTTATTAAAGTTGAAAACGATATGTTCGGTGAAGTATTGGCTTTCAACCTTACCCACCGCGAGCCCGACAGCTATAAGAAGCTGCGAGACGATATGAAACAACGAGCAGGAAATTGCAACATTGATGACGTTAAAGCATGGGCAGAACGCCTCACCGCACTCATGGAGCGTGATGCGTGATGGAGCTAGCGATAGAAATAATCATTGGAATGGCATTAGTTGCTCTGGTATTAGGCGCTCTGGTGTTATTCGTTTTTATCCCAGTGTATATAGCGTTAATCGAAGGAGATTTTTATGACAGGTTAATCAATTTTTGGAGCGACAAGATATACAGGAGGTGATGCGAATGACTAACAAACCAACATGCTCCTGCAATAAGTCGCGAGACTATGACGAGCTGAAGCAACGCTACAAGCGACTAGAGCAGGTGGCAACTAACGCAATCCGCCTCTTAGAGATTATTGAAGACGACCTGGGCGCTGAAGTCACTTTCACAAGGGACGAAACGCACGAGAAGTGGAGCGCGAAAGTCTTTCGAGACCAGGTCGAAGAGTTAGGAGTAGAGCTATGACAGAGCATATCATCAGCGACGAATGCCTTGACTATATCCGAGCAAGATCATACGAGGCTGGACAGCGTGGGCAAGAAGTATATACCGTTCGCGGTGCAGATGGAGAAGAAGTCGTGAGGTGCCAGGATTGTAAATGGTTCATGATAGATCCTGATCCAGTAGACCCTGGCTGGCCTATGATGTGCGAACTGACGGGCAATCAAATGGTGAGCAGGGTCGGCTTCTGTGCTTGGGGAGAGAAGAGAAAGTGCGGTGGTTGAAAAAAGATGAAATAACCCCTTGCATGATGTTCACCCTGACCCGTCCTTAGTGGCGGGTCTTTTTTTACGTGACACCTGCAGCATTATCGATGCTGTGGCACTTACGACGAAACAAGAAGCATTCATCGCAGCCGCTGTCTCAGGAATGAACGACAGCGACGCATATCGTGCTGCCTACGACTGTTCTCGCATGAAGCCAGAGACTGTTAATCGCAAGGCTCATGAGCTGATGCGAAACGGCAAGATTAGGGCAAGGATCGAAGAAGCACGGGAAGCTGCCCAAAAGAAGGCGCAGTGGTCGCTCGACAAAGCTGTGAAGCGTGTACAAGTACTGAACGATCGAGCGTACGAAAATATCAAGAATCACGGTGTTCTGGAGAAGGATCCGAGCCACAAAGCCCTTATCGATTCCACCAAGATGCTCAACCATCTCACAGGCGTGGAGAAACAGCTCAATCAAGCAGATACTGATCCTGACAGCGAACACCCTCTCGCCCCACCCTTCGACCTCTCTGCGAACATCTCCCCAACCTTCTGCAGCGTCTCTCGCGCTATTGACAGGGCGGAAATAGACCGAGTGGTACTCAAGGGTGGTCGAGGGTCTTCCAAGTCCTCCTATGCCTACCAGAAGGCCTTAGACGTGTTCTTGAGGCGCCCCAAGACGCAGTGGATATGCGGTAGACGTTACGCCAACACGCTGCGTCGCTCGTGCTTTGCAAACGTTCTATGGGCTATCGGGATACGAAATATGACCGTAGGCAAGCCAGGCGATGGGTGCGACTTCGACAAGACCGTCTCCCCTATGGAGATCACTTATAACAGGACAGGACAAAAGATCATATTCGCTGGTCTTGACGAACCCGAAAAGCTCAAGTCCATCACCTTTCAAGATCCGAAAGCCAAGATCGAAATACTGTTGCTCGAAGAATACAACCAGCTCAACAGTGCAGAGGACGCGCGAAACGTACGTCAGTCTGTCTTTCGATCCGACTATTCCTTGGAGTTCGACATCTTCAATCCAGATCCTGACGAGGAACAGTGGGCGAACGTAGAGGCAAACATCGAAGAGCCAGGAAAGCTAGTACATCACTCGACCTATCTAGACGTGCCGCGTGAGTTCATCGGTTCTAAGTTCATCGAACAGGCTGAAGCTCTCAAGACAATCAACCCCAAGGCTTACGAGAATGAATACATGGGCAAGGTGACAGGCCTTGAGGGCAAGGTGTTCGAGAATGTGGTCGACTACACCATCACCGACGAGATGATAGAAGAGTTCACCTGGATTAGAAACGGCATCGACTGGGGCTTCTCTGTTGATCCATGGGTGTTTCTACGCATCGCCTACGATTCCAAGCGCAGGATCCTCTACATCTTCGATGAGGTATTTGCTACGGGGCTTACCGACCCGCAGACGGTCAAGAAAGCGAAAGAGGCACTGTCGACCACAGATGATGATGGGCATACAGTATTCAGGCCCTACGCGCTGAACAACATCATCTATGCCGACTCTGCAGAGCCTAAGAGTATCGCCTCCTATCAGCAGCTCGGCATGAACATCCACCCCGTGAAGAAGGGTTCAGGCTCTATCAAGATGGGTGTGAAATGGTTACAAGATCGCGCTGAGATCCGCATCGACAAGAAGCGGTGCCCTTTGGCCTACCAGGAGTTTACTCGTTACACCTACGAGATAGACAAAGACAAGAAGATTACGGGCGGTCTGCCCGATAGAGACAACCACACCATCGACGCGGCGAGGTATGCAGCCTCCCCACTAATCATGTCCAAGAAAGAGGTCTAGCAGCATGGCAGAAACGATCAACAAAGCAGTCGGTAAGAATTGGCTCAAAGAGCTGGGATTCGAAGTGCCAGAAACAGGCATGGAATCCTACATCGAGTCCTGGTTTACGTGGATGTGCGCAACGTCCGCCTTCTATGACAGCACCGTCTCTGATGATAAGACCACCTACAAGGTAGAGCGCATCACCATGTGTCCTGGCAAGATGGTGTGCGAAGACTGGGCACATATCCTGGTGAACAAAGAGACCACCGTGAGCTTCGCAGGCGTGACCGATCTTGGTGAAGGAGAAGTGGCAGAAAAGAACCTGGCCAAGACAAACGACTGGCTCCAGGCATGGATAGAAGAGAGTGGCCTCCTTCGCTGTCATGACCCGCTCGAGCGTGCTTTTGGTGTTGGTACGGCGTGCTTCTCCCTTGGACTGAAGGACATCTACACCACAGGAAATCCCAACGAAGACGCCGAAGTCATCTTGCAGTGGTCAGATGCACGACGTATCTCGCCACTAGAATGGAATGAGAAGGGCGTAACGGCTATCGCTATCTATACTGCCGTAGTCATCGCAGGTAAGCCGTATACCCAAGTAACAGTTCATTGTCCCGGCGTGAACGGCTACGAGATCCACACCGCGTTCTTCAAGGGCAACGGACAAAGGTTTGTCCCTGAAGGCTACACTACCAAAGTCGAGACCAACTCAAAGACACCGACCTTTGCACTGTTCTCCCCTGCTATAGACAACACCTACGTGGAGCATTCCCCACTTGGTGTATCGGTGCTCGACCGTCTTGTAGGTTCTATCAAGCTTGCAGATGGCGCATTCGACAACATGTGGAAAGACGTGTTCTTAGGTCAAAAGATGGTGTTCTTGACCGATAACCTCTTGAAGCACAATGAAGACGGAACCGTGACCGTACCTAGAGCAGAGTCACAGCAGCTCTTCGCTGACCTCACGCACGATAAGGTCAACGACAACCAAGGCTTCGTGAAGGAATACAACCCCGACCTTCGTGTTGCCGACAACCGCCAAGCTATCAACACTGGCCTAGCGATTCTGGGCAAGCGTGCTGGTTTCGGCTTCGCATATTACGAACTGGACAAGAACGGCTCTATCGCAAAGACAGCTAAAGAGGTCAGCGCATCCAACGCAGAGCTGGTCCGCAACGCCGCCGACCATGAAGCGAATATCGGGGCTGCCATCGTCTCCATCTGTACGGCAGCAGTATCCCTCGCCAAGCAGTACATCAACACCAGCCTGGTAGAAGTCGATGGTCTTATCAGTGTGAACTTCGGTGATACCACCATGGATGATGACCAGACCTCTCGCGAGAATGATCGAGCGGACGTTGCAGCCGGACTCATGCCAAAATGGGAATACGTCATGAAATGGCACGGCGTATCTGAGGAAGAAGCTCGCGCATGGACAGATGATGACACGATCGATGCCCCTGAAGTCTAGTGGCACTTTCCGAGAAGGACATAGACGAGCTCGTAGAGAGCCTTGTTCATGGCTACGAGGAGCAGTACGTTGCGGAGCTGACCGAGACCATCGTCCAGGAATTCGCCGATGGGTTCACCTATTCGGCGGAAACTGACCTGCTCACCCTCTCCAAGAAGTTCCCCAATAAGGCCAATGTCCTGTTGCTCAAATACCGCGACAAGATAAGCAAGCAGGTACAAGACGAGATAGCCGCCACGCTCTCCGCTGCTAACTCCGCAGACATGGCGGCTCTCGCTGCGATCTACAAGACCGTGGACAAGGCACGAAAGCTCAAAGCGACCATGGGAGCAGAGGAGCTGACCTGGCAGACCGCTAAGGGTGTCGCAGATATCATAAAGAGACAGAATGTGGCGCTCTCGGCAAGCTATCAGGCCGCATGGTACAACGTCACGACGGAGACAGTGACCGCCGTGAACCAAGGTCTCAAATCGCGCGAGAAAGCCTTGGCTGATGGTGTCGTTAAGTTGATGAACACCGGCATCCAGGTAATCCCTTATCAGAAGAACGGAAAGTCGACCATCACCAACCATGTAGACGTTGCGCTGCGTCGCCACATCACCACACAGGTGAGCCAAGCTGGAGGACGCATGTCTCTCGATGCCATGGACCTCTACAATCATGATCTCGTCATCACAGACGCCCACTATGGAGCCAGGGAGAGCCACGCATACTGGCAGGGTATTCCATGCTGCAGAAGCGGGCAAAAGACTATCGATGGTGAGACCTATCCCGACATGGTATCTCTCACTGAATACGGCAGCGTAACAGGCCTCAAGGGCGCGAACTGCCGCCACATGATATTCCCCTACTTCCCAGGTATTACACCGCTCCCTGACCGCGAGTTCAAGGCTCAGCAGGAGAAGTTCGGCATGACCTCGAACGAATACTACCAAGCCACGCAGAGACAGCGCGAACTGGAGCGGCACATCCGCAAGACCAAGCGAGAAGTGGCAGGGCTTGAACAAGCTGGCATTGGCTTTGAGAACCCCACCTACGTGAACAAACGCCTGTTGCTCGGCAAGCAGCAATCCACCCTGAAGAGTTTCTGCAAGGAGAATAACCTAGCGCGTCTCTATGAGCGCGAGAAGGCATACGGCATCATTAAGCAGCCAAGGGCGCTTACAGGGGCCAAGTGGACCACAAAAGAGCGTGGAATATCCAAGAAGAAAATGAGTCTTGTCGATGCTAAAGTAAGTCCAGACCTCGTGAACTCAAAAGAGTTCAAGGCGAAATTCAATAACATAACAGGCAATCCAAAGGTCGACCGCCAATTATACGAGCACGCAAAGGCCGCTCTCACACACAGAAGCGGAACATACGGAGAGGATCTCTACCTTGTCTCAATAGTCGACGGAAGCACCAAACTCGCCCATACGAGCAGTAAAGAGTATCTCGGAGTAACGCCGACATCAGACCTTCACAAAGCAATCAAGGATAACGCACCAGGAACCTTGTTCAGCGTTCACAACCACCCTAGCAACGTACCACCTACTGGCTCTGACTTCTCAGCATCAGAAGCAAGGCAATATGCAGGCTCTATTGTTGCCCTACACAATGGCGGGGTATACTATTACAAACATGGACATAGCTCTTTTACTGCACGAGAGTTCGATACTTCAGTCAAGCGTAGGCGGCAAAAGGGGCTTACAGAACACACAGCAACAATTGCTACTTTGGAAGAATTTTCTAGGAGGTTTGGAATTCAGTGGAAAAAGCTGTAATGAAAGAGAATTTCAAAAAAAACTACCCTCTGGATGATCTTCCTCCCGATAGCTGGTTTGACTTAACCGATGAACAGAGAGAGAAAGCTACATGCGCTCCTGTCTCATGGAAGTTTGGCATTTTGCCTCCTGACGAATTCAAGAAAATCTAATTACATAGCCCCTCAGCGCGAGGGGCTTTTCTTTTGCCTGTGACACCTTCCCCATACTCCTAGATATCGCCAACCCCGAGCGAAGAGGGGCAACCATTCGCCCGTCCCAAGCGAAGAGGGACACATCAAGCGGAGAGAGAACTCCGAATCAAACCCGATGTCTTAGAGGAAGGAAAGATAATGGCAGACGAACCGAAGCCGACACCAGACTCCACGCCGACTCCCAACCCGGAGCCGCCAGCTCCAGCACCGACGGAGCCACCCACTCCCGCACCACAGGAGCCGACACCCGACCCCACGCCGGGACCGAAGGGTGAACCGGACGGCTTCAAGAAGCTCGAACGCATGGTCGTCGAACTCAAAGAGCAGTTCGAGAAAGGCAACCCTACACCAGCTCAAACAGAGCCTACCGAGCCGAATCTTGACGAGGTGAAAGCGCAGCATGCAGCGCAGGCGAAGAACTGGGCAATCGAACGCGAGCTATTGAAGGCTGGGTGCATCGACACTGACGCTCTCATGGTTCACGTGAAGGCTGACGAGGTGAAGCTGTCTGAGGACGGCAAGACTATCTCCGAAGGCCTGGACGTGGACGAGCTGAAGAAGTCGTACTCATATCTGTTCCCTACTCAAACCGACCCGAAACCCACTGTCTCGACCTCTGCGAATCCTGGAGGGGCACAAGCTCCTACCGAGGCTATGACCATCAAGCAGGGGCTTGAGATGTCAACCAAGAAATAAGGAGTGAATACTCATGGCAGTAACGCTTAAAGACCTCGCCAAAGCTAGCACCGACAAGCTCCAGCAAGGTTTCATCAATGAACTTATCACCGATTCGTTCATCCTCTCCCAGTTGCCCTTTGACAACACCATGACCGCATCTGGCACCTCAAACCTGGTCTATGCATACAACCGCGTAACCGAGGGCGCAAAGGCTAAGTTCCGCGCGCTGAACAACGAACCAGAAGTGAGCGATATCAAGATCGCACAGATCGTAACCTCGCCGGGCATCCTGTCCAGCTCCTGGAACATGGACCGCGTGGCAAAGGCCGCAAATGAGAACTACTACCTCGAAAAGGTCAAAGAGTGCAAGGACTCTATCATCCGCGGCTTTGGTGATGCGTTCATCAACGGCGACAAGACCACCGAGGAGAACGGTTTTGATGGCCTCTCGAAGATCCTAAAGGGCACCTCTACGGAAATGACCTCTAAGGTCGATGTTTCCTCCATTACCAAAGAAGCTGCGCTTGCATTCGCTTCCGAAATGGACGAGATGCTCTCCCTTCTCACCCGCGACCCTGACGCTATCATGACCTCTCGCAGCATGAAGACCAAGATGAACGCTATCTGCCGTGTCCTGGGCATCAATTCTGTGACCATGGATGACGCAGGCCACCGTATTCAGACTTGGGACGGTATTCCGATCGAAGAGTGCAAGGGCGGTGCGGTCACCAACAACGACGTGTACGCTTGCTGCTTCGGCACCGAGGAACTTCATGGCATCACTCTCGCCGAGAACGCTATCAAAGTCTCTCTCCCGAACTGGGACGAGCCTGGTGCGGTCAAGACCGGCGACGCAGAGTTCGTATGCGGCATCGCACTCAAGCGCACCAAGGCCGCTGGTGTCCTGCGCGCGGCTGCGGAGATCAACGGCTAAGCCATGGTCAATCTGACTGACATAGCACCTGACCACGAATTCTACTCAACCACCTATCACGGGCGTATGAAGAGCGAGGTATTCGATGCCTCGCTCTCCGACGCGGTGGCAGAGGTTGAGTATTACATCTGGCCCCATGCCGACATCGAGCCTCACACTGATCGAATCAAGATGGCTATTTGCGCGGTTGCGGAAATCATCGGCAACCCATCAAAAACGCGCACCTCATACACTGCTGGAGAGGTGCGCGAGGAGTTCGCCAATGGCGCAGGATACTCTCTCACCGCCGAAGCCGCTGTAAGGCGCTACCTGGCAGGTACGGGAATCTTGAAGCGTGGGAGATGGTTGTAATGCCGCTCTATCCCCACACCGCAACGGCCTGGATCAAGGACGATACCGAGCGCACCGCGACATGGGAGCGCGTGCTTATCACGGGCTGTCGTTTCACTCAAACGCGAGGCGCTACGCCGTCAACCCAGGGCGATGCGAGTGCTCGCACATCCACCATCTTGATGCAGAGCTGCACCCTTAAACGGGGTGACCGTATCATCATGGGCGTATGCGTCGAGGAGCAGCCTCCTGTAGGGAGTCTAACGATCTCTACGGTACATCCCGTATATCTTGATGAGACCCCGCACCACTTTGAAGTGGAGGCATCGTGAGCGTAAGCATCCAAACGATCGACTTTGCAAAGGCTATCGCGAAAGGACCACGCATCAAGGCAGCAGCGAACGCTGCACTGTGCGGCGTCATTCTCCAAAGCACAGCAGATCTCATTCCATACAACACGGGAAGGCTGCGAGGCAGCGGAGAGACCGAGACCAACTATACGGGCGGTCAGGTCAGCTGGGGCAATTCTGATGTGAAATACGCCCGCGTTCAGTATTACTCCAAGCCAAACAAGCGCAGGCCAGGAACGACCTGTTTTTGGTTCGATGTGGCGATGCAGAAACACATGCCCGAATGGGTAAAAGCAGCAGTACAAGCAGCGAAGCAGGTATGCGATGAATAGCGAATCGAAGATTATTTATTTCAATGGGGATGTTGCAGAACAGGTGCTTGAACTGCTGCAATCTATCGTTGATGAAGACGAGAATACGAAGATGCCCGTCAAATTCGAAGAGCTTACTGCAGAACCCGGAGAACTTCCACGCCTCATGGTCTCACCAAGAGAAAGCCAGGGAGCAACCCAACGCTACATCTCTGGCGAGACCATCGAACCGTTCGCATTCGCGCTGTACCTGCGCAAGGCAGTACGAGACGAGCAAGATCGCCTTGATGCCCATCAGTACCTTACTTCCCTCACCGCGAAGCTCTTGGAAAGGTGCATTACTCTCGATGGGTACGTGGCCTACAGGAAACCAGGCGCATCGGGTCCTGTTCAACTCGGAGCCACCAATGCTTTCGAGGACTGGCAAGTGACAGTTCAACTAGTCTACAAACAAACGATTCCGAAAGGATAAAACAATGGCTGATAACACCGAAACCGAAATCCCGATCTGGGGTGACGAGCTTAAAGACTTCATTGACATCGGAGTCGATGGCGCTCCCAACTGGTTTGAAGTAACGAATCTCCTATCCTGGGAGTTTGATGATGATGAAGAAGCCTATGAGCCTGACTACATCAACACCCGAAAGAAGAAGAAATTCATTCTCGATTCATCTGCAAGCCTTGAGTACGAAAAGGACGCGTATAAAAACAACGAACTTGATGAGTGGATCATGGCTCACGAAGATGATGCTAATGTTCCCGTTCGTGTGTGCCGTGTTCGCACCTGGGAAGAGAATGCGGCAAAAGCTGCGAAATTCTTGCTGACCCCCAAGCAGCTCGATAAGAACTCTTCGGGTGAGCCAATCAAGCTCAAGGGATCTATGACCATGAGCGATGACGCGTGGACTAAGGGCAAATGGCAAGACAACACCTTTATCCCTGATGGTGCAATCCCCGAACCAGGAGAGCCGAGTGGCCCTGGCTCCGATGAGGATAGCACCGAAGACCTTCAGGGTTAACCCTTTAGCGATAAGCGGCTCTGGGCGGTTCATACCCTCCCCCAGGGTCGCTTATTGATATACCCACGTGATAGGAGGATCAATGGAGATTAAACTTGTAGACACCAAACGCAGCTATACCATCAATGGCAAAGATTATGTCGTGAACCTTGGAGATCCTGTCGTTCTTGAAGCTCACGATGAATTTGTTGATTATTTGCAAAAGCAAGATGAAACACCATCCCCTGTTGAGTCCGTTAAGTGCACTCACGATTTTCTCAAGACAGCATTCGGCGATGTGCAGTTCGAACAGCTTGGCAAGATTGGGGCACTCGACACCGTAAACTCGCAGCGCCTCGCAACTGCTCTTATGCATGATGTGAAAGAATTCGCTCAAGAGAATAGCTACTCTTCGCTCCTGGAAGAGTTCGGCCTGGAATAATGGCCTCGCTGCTGACAAAAACACTGCCGTCCGCTGTCGAGGTGGGCGGCTTTTCTATCCCCATCGAGACGGACTGGCGCACCTGGGTAAAGGTGTGGGAAGTCAGAGAATCACGCAAGGAAGACTGGAAGCGAGCCTTTGTCATCCTCTCCCTCGTCTTCACCGACCCTAACGCACTACAAGTAGCCTCTGAGAACGTAGACGAAGCCTTGGAAAAAGCCATAGCATTCCTCGATCGCACTCTCGGAGAAAGCACCCCACCACGCCCTCCTACGAAACGTGAAAAACAGCTCGCAGGCAAGAGGTTATTCGACTGGGAATGGGACTCGGCACGTATCGCTGCAGACTTCACCCGCGAATACGGCATCGACCTAACGGATCCCAATACTAAGATGCACTGGTGGCGGTTCATGTCGCTATTCAATGGCCTCAGTGACACCTCTTCCACAATGGAGGCAATCTCAATTAGGGCAGCAGATCTTGATGCTAAGGGTATGAGCAAGGAACAGAAGAAGCGCCTGCGTGAGCGCAAGGCAGCTCTCATGTTACCTGCTAGAGATAGAGAGGAGGCAGCCCGTAACTTCGAACTAAGGGGCTGCTAAATGGCTGACGGCCGCATCATCATCCTTGTCGATGCCGACACCAAAGGATACGACAAAGCATTCTCGGAGATGACCGCTACCGCGAAGTCGTCCTCCTCCAAGGTCAGCTCGACACTCACCTCAGCTGCTGATAAGCTTTCCTCGTTCGGCTCTAAAGCAACCAAGGCGCTCACGCTTCCCATCGCTGCCGCGGGCACCGCTTCTGTTGCTGCCGCAATCAGCATCGATACTTCTCTCACAAACGTAAAGAAGACTGTTGATGGCACCGCAGAGCAATATCAACAGCTCAAAGATGCTGCCATCAAGTTCTCACGCACCAACGCAGTATCAGCATCGCAGATTCTCGATCTTCAATCCCTCGGCGCACAACTCGGTTTTGCCATCACCGAGCTGGATGAATTCAGCCGCGTTGCGTCAGGTCTCGATATCGCCACCGACATGGACGCAGAGACCGCCGCATCCGAGATGGCACAGTTCGCCAACATCACTCGCATGGCGCACGAGGACATCAGCCGATATGGCTCCTCTATCGTTGCCCTTGGTAACAACCTTGCCACTACAGAATCCAAGGTCTCCTCCATGGGTCAGCGCATCGCAGCAGCTGGCACTCAGACCAAAATGAGCCAAGCAGAGATTCTTGGCTGGGCTGGTGCCATGTCCTCGCTTGGCGTTGAGGCTGAAGCGGGTGGCACAGCATTCTCTACTACCATCTCCACCATCGACGCTGCGGTAGCTAAGGGCGGAGAGGACCTGCAGACCTTTGCCAAGATCGCAGGAATGTCCTCAAAACAATTCGCCGATTCGTGGAAGACTTCCGCATCAGATACCATGGTGAGCCTCTTGAAGAGCGTCAACGGTGCGGAGAACATGACCATCGCTCTCGAAGAGATGGGCGTGACCGGCATCCGCCAATCCGACGTTTTGAAACGTCTTGCAGGTAACACCGACCTCGTGAGCCAGGCAATCGACATCTCAAACAAGGGATGGCAGGAGAACACGGCGCTCACAAACGAGGTAGCAAACCGTAATGAATCGCTTGCTGCCAAGTTCGAGATGCTGAAGAACCGTGGTATCGAGATGCTGGAGAAGGTCGGCACGCCGCTTGCGAACGCTCTGCTTGATGTAGCAGACGCGGCTGAGCCTGTTATCGAGGGTATCGGAGAAGTTGCTGAAGCGTTCAGCAACGCAGACGAAGGCACTCAGAGAACCATCCTGGGAGCAGTCGCTCTTGTGGCTGCCCTTGGTCCCGTGGCCACTGTGTCTGGCAAGCTCATTTCCGTTGTAGGCAAGGCGAAAGCAGCTTACACAACATTCTCTGGGGCACTCAAAACAGCTACAACAGCAGCGCAAGCCCAGATTCCTGTTATCCAAAATGGCGCAGGCACCATAATGAAGATCAATAAGAACACGGGAACTTATGTCGCGACGCATAAGACACTTTCCAAGAGCTTACTCGCTACAACAGCAGGGCAGAAAGCGCAAACTGCCGCAACTCTTGCTGCAGCCCCCGCTATGAAAGCAGCCTCTGCAGCAGCACGCGTTCTTGGAGCGGCGTTAAAAACCATTGTTCCTCTTGCTGCTATCAGCGCCGTTATCGGTATCGTCACGTCTCTCGGCTCTGCGTTAGAAGAGTCTAGACAAAAAACCGAGACCTTCCAACAGGCAACAACAGGCCTCAAGGACTCTATGAACGCCATGAATGAAGTGGATGTGTCGGGCTTTACACAAGCCGCTGACGGGGTCTCTCAGTCTGCAGAGGGCATGTCAAAATCCTATAGTGATGTAGTCCAAGCGCAAGCGAATTTCGCTACTCAGTCAGCCGAGACGTGGGGCAACATCAACGGGCAGAGTGCGGCAGTTTCCTCATTCGCTGACACTATTGCCTCTCTTGCTGATAAGCAAAATCTCTCTGCGGAGGAGCAGGCAAAGCTCGCCGCTGCTGTTGCGGGGTATAACGAACTTACGGGCGAGAGCGTACAGATCACAGATCTTCAAAACGGCAAGCTTGACACATCAACGGAAAAGATCCTGCAGAATGCAGAAGCCTGGAAGCTGAACGCCGAAGCTCAAGCCTTGCAACAAGAGATGGTGGCGCTCTACACACAGCTTCACGATGCGCAAGACCAATACGCCCAAGCCCAGGCGCAGACAGCACAGGCCCAAGCTGACTATGACGAAGCGGTGCGAAATGGCTCTGCGGATCTTCAGGCTTACGCGGCCGTACTTGAGAATGCGAAACAGCACGAGGCCGACTGCAAGACTCTCATGGATGAGGCAAACGCCTCCATCGACGCACGCTCGCAAAAGCTTGGCGAGGTCGTTCTTGCCCAGCAGGGAACATCTCAGGCTATCCAAGAGTTCATCGCTAAGAACGAAGAGCTACAAGGCAGTCTTGATGGTGTTGATGTATCAGGTTTTAGCTCGGCACTAGCGCAGCTCGGTTTTGATACCGCAACACTAAACGAGGTTGGTTCCGAAAATATCAAGGCTCTTGCAACGAACTTCGATGGCTCGCTTGAGGGCCTTATCAACAACTGCTCCCAAGCTGGCATAGAGATACCTGGGAAGCTCTCTGACGGCATTTACCAGAACTCCGCAGGCGTATATGTTGCCGCTGATTCTATGGCGGCTAAAGCCATCTCAGCTGTTACGGGCAAGGACTACACCACAGCTGGTGGTTATATCCCCGAAGGCTTCGCAGAGGGCATGGATGCAAACTCGATCAGATCACAACTAGCCGCTCAGGGTCTTGGTGAAGAGGCTATTGAAGCACTGCTGAGTGCAATCGATGCTCATAGTCCCTCAAGGAAAGCAGCAGAGGCGGGTGGCTATGTTCCCGAGGGCTTCGGTCAAGGAATGGACGAGAACCAGGAGAGCGCCACCAGCAGCGCAACCGCTCTCGGCGGTCTGGTAATCAGCGCGCTTCAAGCCGCAGTTAGTGGCGCTGGTTCAGTAGGCAGTACGGCAGGCGGGAGCTTCGCCAGCGGTGTCGGCTCGAAGAAGGGCGTAGCGAGTAGCGCGGGCAATACCCTTAAGGGTGCAGCAACGGGTGCTCTCGGCCTATTCACAAGCGCCGCAGCATCCATCGGTGGAACTGGTGGTGATCTGTTTGCAACAGGCATAGGAAGCAAGTCAGAGGCTGCAAAGTCTGCAGGCAAGGCCGATGCAGATGCCGCCCAGACTGGCATGAAGTCACATAACAGCAACGCAAGTACCTGGGGCCGTCACTTAGTCGAGAACTTCTCACAAGGCATCAGAGCCGCTCAATCCATCGCAACTGGAGCAGGCAGCTTCATCGCTAATGCCGTTAAGAGCGTCATGGGCTTCTCGGTTCCAAAGAAAGGCCCGTGGTCTGGTGCCGAGAAGGGCGGTGAGACCTCTGGCCGTCACTTGGTAGAGAACTTCGCTACAGGCATGTTGACTGCCACTTCTGCGGTGCTCAGGTCGGCACAAACAGTGGAGCAGAAGCTATACGAGCAGCTCTCTAACCTCGATTCACCGACAGTACCCATAGATATCCGTTTCAGCAATAGAGCTATGTCTGACAGGCTCTCAGGCATCCTCGATGGTGGCTCCGTAGCTAAGACCATCAGCGGATCTATGTCCATTGACATCTTTGGCAAACGCCTAGAGTCCATCGAGTCGCACATGGTCGCTCTCGAATCTCGCCTTGAGAGTATCGACCGAGGCATCAACAAGGTCAACGAAGCACTTAAACAACCCGTGGATATCAACTGGAAACAGCGAGAACTCGGTCGTTTGGTCAGGAGCGTCATGTAATGAAGATCACCTATAGAAACCACAAAGGACAAACCATCGACTTCGGCGAGGGAGCGATCAACTACTTCAAGCATGGTCTATTCGACTATGAGTGGACCTACCTGGAAAGGAATGGTCATATCGCTGCATTCAATAAGCCTATCCAGGAGAAGTCGTTTCCTGTAGGCATCTTCGCAGACACCGAAGAAGAAGGACGCGCTGCGCGTAACGCCATCTATGAGGTCGCAGACGTTGACGTGATGAACATGAAGCCAGGGGCGCTCGTTATCGGAGAGTGGGAGCTGTCCTGCTATATTCTCCGCTCCCAGGCAGATATGTACTGGCTCTCAGACCGCATCTGCGAATTCGAGCTTACCGTTGTGACCGAAAAACCTAACTGGGTACGCCAGCGCACCGTCAACTACTCCTACGAGGTCAAAGACGATAGCGATAGCGAGTTTCTGAACTTTCCTTATAACTTCCCCTACAACTTCACACGCAAATGGGTGCAGCGAAGAGTCATTAACGAAGCATTGGCTCCGTGCGACTTCATCTTGCGTGTCTATGGCGCAGCAGAGGACCCTTATGTGGTAGTCGCTGATAACCGCTACGAGGTAGAAGGAGCCATCCCTAATGGTTCTCGATTGGAGATAAACTCCCGTGAGCAGACCATTCAGATCATCGACTCGGTTGGCCGCACTGAGAATGTCTATGACGCGCGAAAGCTCGGAAAGGTTGGAAGCGGTCACTACATCTTCGAGAAGATTCCTATCGGGTATTCCCCAATCTTGTGGTCTAAAGAGTTCTCATTCGACCTTGTATTGTTCGAAGAAAGGGGTGTTCCTGAATGGGCTGCATAACCTACACAGACGCCTCCCGTAAAGACATTGGCATCCTTCAAGGAGCCACGTGTGACTTCGCGTTCGGAGAGGACGAGAACTCTTTCATCGTAACGCTTGACCGCCAGGCTGGGCTGATGCTCGATCCGCTATCTCTTGTCTACATAGAGGGCACGGAGTTCGGCGGCATGGTAATGGGTCTGGATACAGACACAGACCCCATGGTAAACACCTTGCAGTACAGAGGCTCTACGTGGCATGGTCTTCTGAACTCCCACATCATCGAACCCCCTAAGGGCGAGAGCCACCTTATCGCAAGTGGCGAGGCGAATACTGTGCTTGCTGACCTTATCGAATGGATGGGCATTGGGGACTTATTCTCTGCCAGCACAGAGGATAGCAAGACAAACGTCACCTACCAGTTCGACCGATACACAGAAGGCTATATTGGCATCCGCAAGATGCTCGCAACCGTAAAGGCTAAACTGCGAATCGAATATGACGGTAAGAAAGCCATCCTATCCGCTGTGCCTGTTGCAGATTACTCTGTAAAGCAGGCCATGGACACCAATAAGATCGTGCTTCAGATGTCCAAGGACTTTCTGCCAGTGAACCACTTGGTCTGCCTTGGTACTGGCGAGCTTCAAGAGCGCATCGTTCTCCACCTCTATGCTGACGAAAAAGGGAACGTCTCCCAAAAACAAACCTTCTTTGGCTCATTCGAGAACGCTCTGACCTACGACTACTCCAGTGCCGAATATGACGAGCTACTGGAAGAGGGCATGAAAAAGCTAGAGGAGCTTCAAGCCTCAGACACTTCAGAGGCTACCTTCTTAGAGGACAAAGACTACGACATTGACGACATCGTAGGAACCTATGACGCGGTCACGGGTGAGTTCATCACAGCCACAATCTCGAAGAAGATTCTATCTGTGGACAAGCTCGGAAACCTCTTGGTCTCTTATGAGATCGGAAACGTCAACGCCACTAAGGACATGAGCGCGTCATCTGAAATAAACGTCTACTCACGCATCTCGCAAATCGAATCCATCGCCAAGAGCGCAGTAAAGGCCGCAGAAGGCAAAGCAAATCTGCATCATGTTCACGGGACTAGCGGCCTTGAAGATGATGCAGTGACAACCCAGAAGATTGCGAACGATGCCGTAACTACTTCGAAGCTCGCAGACAACGCTGTAACTACAGCGAAACTAGCGGATGGAAATGTCACTGAGTCGAAACTGTCTCAATCAGTCCAAGACTCCATATCGCAGATCGCAAGAAGAATAGCGCCCACCAAGTATATCGAGGATGCTCTGATGATTAGCCGCTCTCCGAGCAGCCCCTATAGCCAACCAGGCCTTGTTGTCAAAGATCCAGGTGGGGGTATCACCGCTATCAATCTCCCGTCTCCGCTTCAATCCGAAGGGACGGTAATGGCTTACAGAGAGGTCTTTATCATCTCTAGTGAACACATCGCTGTGTGGCTGTATGAGAGCTTCCCCCAACAACGCATATGGACCAACTTCTTGAATTGCGGCAAATGGGCAGGGTGGACGCAGGTGTAAGTTGATGAGGCTAGTGACAGCTAAGTGACAATGGGACAAGACCCAAAGGAGGTTTTGACCAATGGTAGAACTCGTGACCGGCCTTGGAGCCGACACTCATATCACATCCGCAGAAGTAGGGCTTTTCAATGCCGCCATCGCAGGCAGCGGAAACTATCTGCTCGATACACAGGACAAATTCAAAGCAACCGTCACCTCTGCTAACAGCATCACAATCGGAACAGGCGATCTCCTTATGCAAGGTCGTCATGTGACCAATGCCGAACCTGAAACACTCGAGCTTGTTTCAGGCACTACAGGGTTCAATCGCACTGATCTTATCGTGATGCGCTATACCAAAGACCCCACTACCGAGATTGAAAAGGTATCCCTCGCGGTCATCACTGGCGAGACCGTCCAAGGAGAACCGATTGAGCCATCTTATACTCAGGGCAACATCATCACAGGTGGAGCTGTTTTAAACGAATTGCCGCTATATAAGGTGACAATCATCGACCTAGTGCCACAAGCGCCTGTACCGCTACTCAATACTTGTCTTGAAACGATCTATTCTTTGCAAATGAAACTAGCGGAGCTTATCACTACCGATAAGATTGCCGATGGCGCAATCGAAACGGCAAAGGTAAAAGATCGCGCTATCACTTCAGCAAAGATTGCACTGCAGAACATCCTCACTTCTCATATCGCCAACAGTGCGATCACAACGCCCCTCATCGCCGACGGGAATGTGACGGGCGTAAAACTGGAAAATGGAGCGGTGAATTCCTCGAAGATCGCAGACGGATCGATCACGGCTCAAAAGATAGCGAATGGCTCGATAACCCAAGACAAGATTCCCGACGGTTCTATCTCGATCCAGAAACTTGCAGCGAGCGCACAAGGAAGCTATTCATCCATGGGCGTATCCAACGGCTGGACATGGATCAGGTTTGAGAACGGAATAATGATCTGCATACGTGTAATCGTGTCAAATGCCCCGATCAAGACATCCTGGGGGTCTTTATATTGTAGCCCCGAGCATTCGTCGTATGGCTATCCTTTCCCATTCGTTGACAATCCTGCTATCTCGGTGACTGCTATGCGCGCTGATGGCGCAGCGTGGGCCTCTGTCAAGGAAAGCGGAGAGTACTATAGCTCTCCGAGCTATTACTTGGTAGCTCCTAAGCCATACGAGAACACACCAACAACCGTAAGGATAACGGCCATCGGGCGTTGGAAATAAGATTTCGAGAGGCACCTTCGTTAGGTGCCTCTTTTCATGTGACACATCCCCCATAGTATCTGCCAGGAAGGATGTGGTCATGGAACTATACGAATGGATTGTCCAGTTCGCAGGATACCTGCTCTACCTCGCGGGTTTCGTTGGAGCGGTCGGAGTTGCAGCTTCGTGGATTCAGAAAATCTTCGCGGCAGCTCGAAAGCCGCATAAAGACCTCGAAGAGCGCGTCGATAAGCTTGAAGAGCATAACGAACATCAAGACGGATGCCTAAAGCGCGACAATAACCGCCTGGCAACGATAGAGAGCGATATTCGGCTCGTCCTGAAAGCGAACATGCAGCTTATCATTCACGAGTTAGACGGGAACCACGTCGACAAGCTCGCAGAGGTGCGAGATGCCATCCATGACCACCTGATCGAAAGGTGAGAAGAATGAAAATCAACTGGAAGCTGCGCTTGCAGAACAAGTTCACGCTCTCTGCGCTTATCTCTGCGCTAGTGGTGTTCGCTTATGAAGTAGCAGGGACGCTTGGTTTCGTACTGCCTATCAGCCAAGAGCAGGTACTATCAGGCGTTGCGGCGCTTATCACGGTTCTGGTGGCGCTCGGTATCGTCGTAGACCCCACTACTGACGGCGCAAGCGACTCCGACCGCGCATTGGGGTATGAAGAGCCCGCACCAAACGCAAAGGAAGACGAATGATGAAGATCGCAATTGCAGGCGGACATTCCGCCAAAGCCTATGGAGCAGTTGGCTATCTCGATGAGTATAAGTGCGATCGTTCTTACGTGGCGCAACTTATCAAGGCTCTACGCGCCGCAGGGCATACCGTTGTAGATTGCTCGAATGAAAAACCAACGCAGAACGCCGAGCTTGCCGAGGAGTGTCGCCTCGCCAACGCATCGGGCGCTGATCTGTTCATCGCGGTGCACTTCAACAGCGGAGGCGGAACTGGTACAGAGTGCTTCTATTCTGCCAGCAATGCGGATGGCAAGAAATACGCGGAGAAATTGAGCGCGAATGTTGCTGGTGCACTTGGCCTGAAGAATAGAGGCGCCAAGACGGCGAACTTCTATGTTCTCAAACACACCAACATGACCGCAGTACTCCTGGAGGTCTGTTTTGTCGACTCCAAAGTAGACAAAGCGGCATGGGATAAGACCTCATGGGCATCTCTCACTAACGCGGTGGTATCTGCTCTACCAACGTCCGTGTCTAAAGCGGGCTGGATCAAGAACTCCAAAGGTTGGTGGTATCGCTACGCCGATGGATCATGGCCTAAGTCTAAGTGGCTCAAGCTCGACGCTTGGTACTATTTCAACGAGCAGGGCTATGCCGTAACGGGCTGGCATAAGATCAAGGGCTATTGGTACTACTTCGGCTCCGACTGTCGAATGCAGACGGGCTGGAAAAATGTCAAGAACAAGTGGTACTACCTGCATCCGAAAAAGGAAAAGGATCATAAGGGCAACGAATGGCCTGGGGGTTCAGCGCATATCGGATGGGTCAAGACTAGTGGCCTTTGGTACTACCTCAATAGCGCCTCACAGGGCACCGAGTGCTCCATGCGCATCGGTTGGCTCACCCTTGATGACGGCAAGTATTACTTGCGTCCTAAGAGTGCGGGTGTGAAAGAAGGCCAGATGGCCTGCAACCAAACACTCACCATCGACGGCAAGAAGTACACGTTCGAAAAAAACGGCCGACTTAAATAGAAAGGATCTCTCATGACCTACAGCAAGAAACAACTCATGGAAAAGCTCGATGCAATGGGCGCACAGTACGACCCTGAAGCATCCGTGCAAGAACTAGACCAACTCTATCGCGAACTGAAGACCGCGACCGCCCCAGTCGACGAAGGCACAGTCCACAGCCTAGATGACGCTGATACGACTACCGAAAGCACCGATGAGGCAGATATCGAATCGAAAGAAGAAGACAGCCCCGATGATAGCGAAAGCGTCGCAGAAGAGCTCGTTGATACCTCTAAAGCTGAAGTGCAAGACGACATGCCTGTCAACGCTGCTCCCGTTATCATGGTCCGTCAGACATGCAAGAAGCTCTATCTTCGTTCCACGCCTGAAAAAGTAAGCGGCAACGAAGTCGCTATCTTGCTTGGTGGCAGAGAATATGCAGCGCGAGAGATTGGCGAAGAATGGACCTATCTGTTCGGTATGGATGGATACGTCGCATCCGCCTTCATCGAAGAGGCTGATTCGCTCTCTTCTTGAGCGTCAAAACGTGTCGAAATCACCCGCCAAAGGACCTCGAAACGAGGTCCTTTTTTATGACATGTTTAGGGATCGAAAACACAGCAATCAGTGATCGTGTTAAAGAATCGGTGGAGTTTTGGTGGAGTAAACGACCTTGGAATAAAAAAGGTCAGACACTAAATGCTGTCTGACCTGGTTTTTCTATGGTGCCCCCAACGGGAATCGAACCCGTGTTTCCGCCTTGTCAGAGATCGGCCCCGCAAGCGCATCCGCGTTCTCCTTCTGCTGGGCGATGGCAGAAGCACCTTCGAACTCCACTCCGACAGCATTCGGATCAAGGGCGAACTGCGATGTGATATTGAACGTGGTCACCCATGCCAGAAAAGCAGCGATAACGATGACCGCCACCTGCGTCACACGCTGCGAGCAGATCTTCTTGAGTTCGAACTTGATCAGGCTACCCACGGCGTCCTCCTCTTCTTGCGTTGCGTGAGTCATGGGGACGGTTCTCCTGACTCATAAAGCTTTTTGAGGTAGTTCGTGCACGATGATATGAGTCAGAAGAACCGTCCCCATGACTCTCTGACCCTTCCTGGAATATGTAGAGATAGACATCCTCAAGCGTAGGTTCAACAAGGCGCGCACTGGAATGAGGGGCTGTATCTGACACGATCCGCACTATCGCCATGCCAGAATGATCGTATCTGACATTGCCAACGGCCATGCGCGCGGACATGACATCCGCCTCACGCGGCGTGACCGCACATTCCCAAACGACTCCCGAAACCTGCGCGAGTATCTCCTCGATGGTGCCCGATGCAACGATCTGACCAGCACGCATGATAAGGATCTCGTCTGCGATGTATTCGACATCGGAAACGATATGGGTAGACAAGATAACCACCTTGTCTTGGGCGAGCGCCGATATCAAATTGCGAAACCGCACGCGCTCCTTAGGATCGAGTCCTGCCGTCGGCTCGTCGAGCACGAGCACTTGCGGATCGTTGATGACCGCCTGCGCAATGCCGAGACGCTGCTTCATCCCACCGGAGAACGTCTTCACCTTCCGTTTGGCAACGCTCTTAAGCCCCACCAGGTCGAGCAATTCCATCGATCTTCGCTTGGCAGCCTTCGAATCCAATCCTTTGAGCGCAGAGAGATACAGCATGAAGTCGAGTGCGCTGAAATCGGGATAGTACCCGAAATCCTGCGGAAGGTATCCGAGCACGCTGCGGTAACGCTCACCCAGCCGCTCGATAGGCGTGCCATTCCAGACAACGCTTCCAGAAGTCGGCTTCAAAACGTCGCAGATCATACGCATGAGCGTGGTCTTGCCTGCTCCGTTCGCACCCAGAAGTCCGTACACCCCCGGTGTGAGGGTCGCGCTCAAGCGGTCGACCGCAATAGCGGAGCCAAACTGCTTGGTCAGTCGGTCAAGTCTCAATTCCATATGATTCCTTTCGATGATCGGTTGTGTTCATCTGCGAAGGTTCGAATGCGACATTCATCGAGCGTTATGAGCGTAGCCCGATGTAATAGCGAAGCTCGCATCGCTGATGAGCCGGCGTAGCTCGAAAGCAGCAAGAGCTATGGCGAAGATGAGGGCTCCCACCCAAGTAGTCCATGAGAGGCTGCTGTACCAGTAAGGAAATAAGCCTATCGACTGCCAGAGCACGATGATCGAGATCGCTACTGCGGCGATCGTCGCTCTTGTCACGTGCTTGTTCGCAACGCGCGCCAAGTAGAAGCACAGAGCGCAGAACAGGAAGAATGGTGTCGATGCGTAGAGGAAAACGCTGAAGGGATCGCTTCCCGCAAATGACGGCATGACCGCAATGATGATCGAGAACCACAACACGTCCGCAAGTCCGAAGATGATGAGCCGCGCTGCGAGCACTTGAGCGCAGTTGAATTTGCAAGCAAGCTCCAGTTCGGACGTTCTGCTCTCGAAGCTCTTGAAGACCGAGGGAATGGCTATCGCTACTGTGAGCAGCGCAAATGTCATGATAAGAGGTGCCTGGATCTCTGATGGCCGGTAGGTGTCACCTGCGACCAACACGCAGGCAATGAGGGCGATCTGCAAGACCCAACATACGGGATTGATGAAGCGCATTTGCGTGAACACGAACTTCCGAAAGGACATCGCTGTGCTTGCCTGCGCATAGTCCGCTTTCTGCGCTTCTTGCGCCGCCAGCTCCACAACCTGCCGTTTCCTTGCAGAATCGACGGGAGGAATATCCTTCGCATAAAACCTTTTGAGCTCATCTTCTATGCTTGTCATGTCATTCACCTCCAAGTACCCCTTCGAGCGAGCGCAATGCGCGCTTGCAGATTCGATGAACCGTAAACCGTGATACGCCTAGGATCTGGGCGATGTCCGCCACGCTCAGGTCTTGTCCGTAACGCAGCTCGATCACCTCCTGCTCCTTCGGTGCTAGACGCCCGATGGCATCTGCGATGCTCATACGTTCAGAGTTGTCCGGAGTATGGGTATCGGGAATGTTCTCCCGCTCGATATCCAACAGAGGATCGAACGAGACAGCCTTTCGGTAGAAATCGGAGCAAACGTTGCGCGCGCACGTGTAGAGATAAGCGAGCGGCTTGCCGTTCCGTTCATAAAGGGCATGGCTTTTCACAAGACGAAGGAACACTTCCTGCGTTGCATCTTGGGCATCTTCCCTGAAAGGAAGCCGTCTTGCGCAATAGCGGAACACTTCGTCGTAGTGGTCTTCCGCGAACTTCGCAGCAAGAAGGGATGCTTCTGTCTTGTTGTCCGAGTTAGCATCTATGCAGCCGCCGAAAGCTTGCTGTGTGCCCTCTTGTGACATTCCCAAATCTCACCTCCTATTGCGTATAACGCGAAACGCACCTGCTATGTGCGCCTTTTTTCGAATAATTCTACGAAAGGTAGGGATCCTCGGGCTTGACCTAGAAATCATGAACGGGACAACGGGGACGTAGCTTATTGTCCGTGAGTCATGGGGACGGTTCTACTGACTCATAAAGCTGCTTAGGTTGGTTCGTATGTGGTGATGTGGGTCAGGAGCTACATCTCCGGATTTCCGGACAATAAGCTACGTCCCCGTTGTCCCACCCACGAGGTATAGAAGCGAGAGACGCCACTATCGTATAATTCAAACATCAGAGATGAAAACACAGTCCCCGTCGGGTAGTCGTGGGCGTGCGGTTATGCCGCATCAGTAACCTGCCTCCTTGGTTGTCCCTTCTCTGCATGGTTTATCTACATAAAGGAGGAATCAGCCATGCAGATCAGCGTGTCATCCACCCTGACCCTCTATCATGACGGTCAATTCTGGGTCGCCCTCGTCGAGCACGTCGAGGGCGGGCAGCTTAGCGTCGCCAGGATAGTCTTCGGAGCTGAACCGTCAGATACGGAGATCCTAGAGTTCATAGTAAATGGATGGGAGAAGCTCTCCTTCTACGGCAACGAAGAACCCGACAAACCGAAGGTCGCCAAGAACCCTAAGCGCCGCATGCGAGAAGCCGCGAAGGCTTTGAGCAAGCCCGCCATGAGCACGAAGGCACAGCAAGCCCTATCCGAGCAGCGCGAGTCGATGAAAGAACGATCCGTTCATCGTCGTAGCCTAAAGAGGCAAGAGAAGGAGCAGGAGCGGTTTGAGCTGCGAGAGGCCAAGCGCAAGCAGAAGCATCGCGGACACTAGGGCCTCAGCTTAGTAATGCCGCCTTGCTCAATTATCGAAACCGCTCACGATTACTGCCCTCGGTTTGCGTCTAATGGATGTTCGCCTTAATAATATCTCGCAAGAATTCAGTGGCCCCGGCACCGCAAGAGCCGTCGTAGTATTCGACGAAGCGAGGATCGGTAAGGTAACCTTCTGCTAAGGATACATGCGCCTCAGGCGAATAAGCTTTCTCTCCCCAGTGAACCTTGATCCATTGGGCGTGCATCCCCGCCACGAGCTTGGACTCAGGAGATTCTGGGTCTTTAGTCATCATGGCGAGAACCAAGTTATCCTTGATGCGCTGTTCGAGTTCCTCTTTGGCATCCCAGGCCGTCTTGCTCATATTGAGCATCCTTTCGTTGGCTGCATCGATAGCCTCGTCACCGTAGAATGCACGTGCTTCCTGCCCGAACTCCTCCTCGAAGTCGGCGACAGATTGTTTCTTGATCTGCTCGAATCGTTCCTTATCGTCCATTTTCTCGTAATCCTCCAATCCCGCCACGGCAAGCTTTGCCGTAGCTATGGTCTTGTCCAACTTCTCCCTTTGTCGACAAAGAAGGGTCAGATGCTCTCGAAGCATGGATGCGAGGTCGAAGTCCGCTTTGTCGAGCGCCTCCTCTATGGGCTCCAAGGGCACTCCGCAAGATCTCAGAAGCAGGATATGCTGCAGTCTGCGCATGTCGGCAGTATTGTAGACTCGATATCCGTTCTGCGCTCGCGCAGGGACGAGCAGTCCGATTTGGTCGTAGTAGCGGAGCGTGCGCGAGCTCACACCGGCAAGGTCGGCCAGTTCCTTGGTGGTATATGTCCTGTTATCTGATGCAATCATGCTTCCTCCAACAAACATCGCTTCAAAGCATCTGCCGTCAGGCTAAGCTATGACGCAGCGTAAAGGTCAAGCGCTAATCAAGCGTATCTTCCCAGCGGTCTCTTGTCAGCTTGCTTACCATGAGGTTTCTACGCTCACCGGAGCATCTTCTCCATCTTATCGAAGACAAGCTTTACGTCGTTTTCGAGATCGATGATTCCATGTCCGGTTGTACGATAGCCCCTATGCTCATAGAGCAAAGCGGCAGGAAGGGACGCGATGAATATCATTTGCGTGTTTTTCAGTCGCTGTTATGTATTCCAGTGCCATAACTTAGCTTCTTCCTTGCTCAGGGTTAGATAATGACCTCTCCCAGGTACTTGTCATGTCTGGATCGTCGGCATCACCGATCTCGTTATGCCCCCCTAGAACTTGGAGAGATTCGGTTTTATATTCTTCCTTTGAGTATAAACCCTAGAAACATTTATAGTATTAACGTAAAATTGGAATTCAATTAACACTATAAATATTTCTAGGTTTGACCAGGAAGGGCACAAAATGGCTTTTAATATAACAGTCAAAGAAGCCGCAGCTCTGCTTGGCGTTTCAGTGGGGCGCGTTCATCAACTGATAAGCTCGGGCACCCTTCCTGCAGAAAAGATCGGAAACCAGTGGTTCTTGGACGATCTTGATGTTTCAGAAAGGGCAAAGAGCGCTCCTAAAGGAGGCCGTCCATCATCCCGACTATCGTCTGATGCCAAACGCTATATCCTGATGAACCGCACGCACGAAGTGTTCGGATTCTCGCATAGTCCCTCAACTGGGCGCTTTCTTGAGATATTCGACATTCGAGATCCTTCTCGGGCTCCGCTCTCAATAGTCTCTCCGAGAGGAGCAGCAGGTTCGGTGAAGGCGCTGGATGCTTGGTGGCGTCACAGAAGCATTCCTGCCTTGCGCAACGGGATCGATGCAAAGCTGCGTAAACTTGGTCTTCTCGACCCGTCACAGATTCCTTTTGAGAGCCTGGGGCTTTCCCTGTCGGATCAATACTGGGTGAAACCTGAAGAGGCAGATATCGCGTGGGAAGATATCAACTTCTTTAACAATCCGTTTTCCGATATGAACCTCAAGCCCGCCAGCGAAGGATGGGAATGGCTATCTGAAGTCGGACTGAACTCTCCCGACAATACCTCCGATGGGGCACTCTCGAAACGCTGGGTTCGCCAGGGGAACAGCACAACATTGCTCAAAGGATCGGGTCTGCTTGGTCAAGAGGCATACAACGAAGTTGTGGCTACTGCTCTACACAAGCGCCTTCTCTCTGAGGATGAGTTCGTTCCCTATGAGTTGGTGCAGGCCTCCCATCTGGCTGTCAGCAAATGTGGCAACTTCCTTACAGATACCGAAGAATATTTGCCAGCATATGCAGTGAAACAGCTGAAAAGGAAGCCGAACCACTTCAATGACTATCAGCATTATGTGGATTGCTGTGCAATGCTCGGAGTAGATAATGCGGGCGAGGCTTTGGACAAGATGATCGTGTGCGATGATATCCTCGCGAATCATGATCGGCATTGGCGAAATTTCGGTCTCATCAGGAACGTGGAAACGCTCGAATGCAGACCAGCTCCACTGTTCGATTCTGGCAGCAGCCTGTGGTGCAATGCAAGCGATGCCAAACTTCTCGAAAAACAGTGGAATTACAGCGCAAAACCATTTTACGATGATCCAAACAGGCAGCTCAGGCTCGTTAACGACCTCTCTTGGCTCGATCCGCATGCACTTGATGGCTTTGTAGAAGAAGCGCATGAAATCCTTGCCCAAAATACCTCGCTTGCAGGAAGGCTTGACGCGATCTGCGAAGGAATTCAGTTCCGCATCGATCGCCTGCTCCGTCAGTTATGAGGGGACGATGCAGGACAGCGGGACAAGAAGGCTATCCCCCAAGCACCAGCAAGAGGGCCGCTAATAACAGCCCGATCGCTGCGCCGCCGACAAGCTTCACCACAACACCAAGCGCTGGATGCTTGCGCGATAAACCCTGCGAATCAGGTTCTTCGTTAATCCCACCCTTAAGAAAGCGGTCGATCTCCCGATAGGTGACGATGTCGTGCTTCTTCTTCAGACGGTCGATAGCAATAGCCATGCCGAACCCGATGGCATAGAGCACGATGAACGTGATCGCACCCGCGATATTGCCCTTACTCATACGAGCGAAACCAGAAGGCTCCTGCCAGGCAAGCGAGAAACCCAGCAGAAAGAGAAAGGCGAGTACCGAGAAGCCGATCATCCCGTATGACAGGAGTCTCATCTTGCGCGAATCCTGCTTGACAGCCTGCTGGATCCTTGCAGCATCACCTTTCACAAGATCGTCTATGGAGGTGTCGAATAACTGGCTCAGCAGAAGCAAGCTCTGCATATCAGGGTAGGTCTTGTCATTCTCCCAATTCGAAATGGTCTGGCGCGATACGAATATCGCTTTGGCAACTTCGTCTTGGGAGAGTCCGCGTTCTTCCCGTTTGGTTCTTAATTGTCGTGCCAGTTCCATCGGTCCGTGCCTTCCTCGGTTCTTTGCGCAGCGTCTATAAGTTTATGCCGCCTGAAATGATAATCCACGTGTTTGCAGAATGACTCAGATGCGTCTGTCAAAAGTCTTTTACATAGCATCTGAACAGGTGTTTCAATAATCTGATCCATTTGCACACAGGGAAACGAATCGGGAAAATAATGCCCGTCGATGCAATCCGAGTGAAAGGATATACGCCGATGAAAGAAAACGGCAAGCGCTTCATTCAGACATACGTGCAGCAAGACGGCCTAGCGAACCGCACCTATGTCCTCATTGATCGAGAAACAGGCGTTAACTATCTGCTCACGGGATTCCTGGCGTCCTCTGGTGTCAGCTGCACGGGCATGACCGTGCTTCTTGACGCAGACGGCAATCCTGTTGTTACACCCGTTGAAGAAATCAAATAGACAAAGCGCCGATAACGAAAGGAGAGTAGCTATGGCACGTGAAGAAAAGGTTTGGGAATATGCGATAGAAGCAGGATATACGCCTCTGGAGGATAGGTGCATCATCGTGAAAGGTGCGGCGGGGAATCTGAGCGACAAGATCGTCCGATTCTTCAGTGCGTGCGATGTGGCCGTCCTTCAGATGTGCGAGAACGAGCTCATCTTGCTTCCCTTCGACCCTTATTGGGCAACCCTCGAAAAAGATGTTTCCCTTGTCGTTCCCTATTCGGAGATCGAATCGGTGAAGCTTGTCAACGACCTGCTCAACGTGATCATTGACATCGAAACGAACACTGGCAACGTTCGCCTTACCACGCAGCAAAAGGAACTGAGCGATATCCGCCTCTCGGGCATCTACGCATCGCAGTATGCCGGCGACTACAAGAACTGGCATGCCGAGAACGTAGAGGCAACCTTAGAAGCCCTTAGTGAACTTAGATGATGCCAAAGAGTCAAGGGGACGGTTCTACTGACTCATAAAGTTATTTAGGTTGGGTCGTATACGACGATACGGGTCGGCAAAACCGCCCCCATGACTCACAGCAGATAGCCGTAGCCTTCATTCTCCATTTGTTCGCGGGGCACGAAGCGTAAAGCTGCACCGTTGATGCAATAGCGCTGTCCGCCCAACGCAACAGGGCCGTCTTCGAAGACATGCCCAAGATGGCTGTTGCCACGCGCACTGCGAACCTCGGTTCGCGGCATGCCTGCAATCGATTCATCTGCTGCCTCCACAATGGATGACTCGGCGATCGGGTGCGCAAACGCGGGCCAACCACAACCAGAATCGAACTTGTCAGCTGCTGCGAAGAGCGGCTCACCCGTTACCGCATCCACATAGATACCATCCTCAAACAAGTGATCATAGGGATGCGAAAAGGCGCGCTCGGTCGCCCCCTGTTGAGTGACGGCAAACGTGGCAGGATCGAGCATTGTTTCCAGCAAAGCATCTGCAGGCTTTGAATAGTCATGCTGCGCGATGGCGAAATCCGCTGCATGCTCAGAAACGAAATCTGCAGCATCGGCGAGATTGACATGGCAATAACCCGAAGGATTAACATCCAGGTAGTTCTGATCATACGGTTCGGCTGGATAGAAGCTTTGCAGCGGGCACGCTTCCACACGAACGCGACGACCTATGCGCCGTTCGACTTTGCCTAACTCGGATACAACGATTGGCTCGTCTCGTTCGTCTGTCCAGTAGATGCCCGTACGATATTGAGTGCCACGGTCATTGCCTTGGCGGTTCAGCGATGTGGGATCGACGGTGCGCAAGTAGGCTTCCAGAAGAAGCGGCAAAGGAATGACCTCTTTATCGTAAACGACACGGACCGCTTCCGCTGCTCCTGTTTCGCCCGAACAAACCTCTTCGTAGGAAGGCTGAGGGGTGCTCGAATTCACGTATCCCACTTCAGTCTGGATGATGCCAGGCAGGCGCTTGAGATAAGCTTCCGTTCCCCAGAAGCATCCTCCTGCCAGCACGATCTCGCCTTTATCCATGGTCACCCACCTTCGTAGAACTCCTCTTTGATCAAGCTTACACGGCACGTGGTAAAAAGATCAGTCAACTGGTTATTGCTACTGAAGCGTTTAGGATGAAACAGAAGAACTCCGTTTCCAAAAAGCACCGTTGACGTATAGAACTTACGCTAAAGCCTTCGGATCACCAGCTTTTTTCACAGTATGTCAGTATGTACCGATCAAGAACTCTTTTTAGGTGTGCGCTTTAGATCTGGAATCGTCTGTTATTTTCCAAGCGCAATTCCATTCAAGAACAACAACGAACAGAAGGCTATCCTGTTCTTGAAAGGAAAGACCTTGCATGAATGAATCTTGCACCATCAAGCCCCTTCCCCTTTTCAAGGGAGAACGCAGAACATACCGTGGCATCTTGCAGCCGTTCGCAGATCACGCCCATGGTCATTACGTCTTCGGCATCGTTCGTGAAGGCGAGCGTGAGCTTGTCCTCAACGGAGAGCTTCTGCGCATAAAGAAGGACGATATTCTTGTGTTCAACCCTGGCGATGCTCATGGCTGCACCCATATAAGCGAAAGCCCTTTTGCCTATGACAGCTTCACGGTTGCGGCAGAGATCCTCGATGGCCAGCGGTTTGACTTTCCGAGCAATACCGACGATCTGCCGCGTAAACAGCTTGAAGAGATATTCTCTCTGCTCGACAGATGCCGAGAAGAGGACGCACTAGAGGCGTTCGTGGCTTTTGAGCAGACCCTCGTCGCCAAGCCCAACATGAACCCGCTGAATCCCAAACACGAGGAAGCGGCAGCGCGCCTTTATGCGCATATGCTCGGGCATCTCGCAAAAAGGACATGCGTTGAGGTGTTCGCGGAGAACGAGGGCATCTCTGCCTATGCGCTCATCCGCGCCTATAAGCGCATGTTCGCCCTCACGCCAGTTCAACATCAGATGGCGCTCCGTGTGGATGCAGCATGCGAGCTTCTGGCTAATGGTGCAAATGTATCAGATGCGGCAGCCGAACTTGGGTTTTCGGATCAAGCGCACCTGACGCGCGAGTTCAAGAAGCGTATTGGGTGCACGCCTGGTTCCTATGCCACAATGCGCAAGGCGAGCGAAGGACGAGAATGAAATACCACCTCGTTGCGCTCTTTACCATCTTCGTATGGGGCATCACCTTCGTCTCCATCAAGGTGCTCTTGGTGGACATATCCCCCTTATGGATCTTGCTTGTGCGTTTTGTTCTGGGCCTGTGCATCCTGTGCGTCATGCGACCCCACGTTTTGAGGCTTAACGAGCGAACGGATGAAGCGCTCTTCGCCGCTGCCGGGGCGACGGGTATCGCCGCATATTACCTGCTAGAAAACGTTGCGCTCGTGTTCACCACCGCGACTGCCGTTGGTGTGATCGTAGCGGCATCTCCGCTGTTCACGGCCCTGATTTCCGCCGCCCTCGGCGATCGCTCCTCCATCAATGCCCACTTCTTCTGCGGTTTCGCGCTCGCAATGGCAGGGCTCATCGTTGTCGGTGCTGGCACGATGGGCAAAGGCAACATCGTAAACTTCACTGGTTTCGATCTTTTTGGCGATATGCTTGCGTTAACCGCAGCCCTTGTGTGGGCGGTCTATTCCACGCTGGTCGCTCGCATTGCGCAGAAAGGCTACGAAACGATTGCAGCAACGAAGCACACGTTCGTCTGGGGCGTTGCCATCATCTTGGTTACCACGCTCATCTTCGACCCGCATGCACCACGGCCATCTGGCCTTCTCGACGGGCAGAACCTGCTCAATCTGCTCTTTCTGGGTGCAGTGGCATCAGCGGCGTGCTTTGTCACATGGGGCGTTGCCGTGAAGCATCTAGGAGCGACCACAACGACCACCTACATTTACCTCGTTCCCGCCATTACAGCGACTGCCTCCATTCTTATTCTGGGAGAACCGCTGAATGCGCCTATAATCTTTGGCCTAGCCATGACGATCGCCGGCCTTTTGCTGTCTCAAAAACGAAGCACACGAGGACAATAAGCTACGTCCCCGTTGTCCTCAGAGCCGCGTCTCCTGTTTGCACGCTCCCATTGTCCTTTTCGAAAAGCCAAATGAATCGAGAGAACTGCTATCTTGACGCTGGCTCGTATCTTAGGATGCGATTTGCAAGACCGTTAGATCGGTTTTAGGATGGTGCAAATGAGTCTGTTCGGACGTTATTGGCGAAAGGGGCGGCATGCACGTTATTCCCAGTTCAGCACAAGCTGCCTACGACCAGGCATCATCACCTTGCAAGCTGACCGCACCTCGCATAGCCGCCTCTCTCGATGATATGCCCTTGAGCGCTCTCTGCGATCCCGACCGCGGAACGCTCGAAGCCGTCGAATTCTGCGGGCTCCATGCTACAGAAGCGAGCTTCGTCGAGCTTGAGGTTTCTAGCGGCCGCTTCTCCAATTGTCAGTTCCTTAGTTGCGACTTCACCGGTGCGCTTCTCGTTGATATCGCCTTCGAGGGTTGCAACTTCTCCAACAGCATATTCGACAGCGCTGCGTTCACACGCTGCACGTTCAACGATTGCAAGTTCGCCGGCGCCTCCTTCACCGAAGCGCTTTGGGAACAGGTGGCCGCAAAGGATTGCACGTTCGCCTACGGCGCTTTCAACCGATGTCTCTGGAAGATCGTTCGAGCTCACACTTGCGATTTCTCATCAGCGGATATGACCGAAATGGAGCTGCACGGCATCGCACTCAAGGATGACCGCTTTGTTGGAACGAGTTTCTTCCGCACGAAGCTCGTCGGCCTCGATTTCACATCATGCCAACTCGAGGGTATTGCCATATCGGATGCCATGACCGAAGTATACGGCGCGAAGCTCGGACTCTATCAGGCTGCGGCTCTGGCTCGACGCCTTGGTGTCATCATTGAGGAGTAGCCAAGCCAGCCTCAAGTATCACAGATGCTTCAAGTTCGTGCGATAGTGGCGCAGCCTATCCTCCCCGATCTCCTCGATCACGCGGTCGAGCGTTGCAACGATTTGCTCGCGTTGCTCAGGCAATCTGCCTTGCAGCATCACAGGATTCGACGCACCCAGCATGGCGAATTCCACAGGAATTTCCAAATCTTCCACAAGAGCTTTGATCTCCTGATACTTCTCAATCTCCGATTCTTCTTCCCAGTTGCCAGCAATAATCTCTTTGTAAAGCTCAGAGTTCTTATAAATGGTAAGCATGTTCGCACCGATAAGAGAAGGATGCGTTTGATTGCAAACCGCTGCTGTAAGCCGAGCACCTTCAATGCCGCACCCTTTCCCTGAGATGCCCGCAAGGTAGAAGAACGCATAGGCGATATCCGCCGCATCTAGTCGGGCGCATTGTGCAACGATGTCTTGTGCAACATATCCTTTGTTCATGAAGGCAAGCGCCTTATCGTCTCCCGTTTCTATTCCGATGGTAAGGCCGGTATAGCCCGCCTCACGAAGCGCCGCAAGCTCCTCGTCTGTCTTTGAGGTGACATCTGTCACGCGCGCAAAACAGCCGATCGTTTTGCATGACGGGAAGTATTCATGAATGAGGTCGGATATCTCAAGCAGACGCCTCGCTTTCAGCGCAAACGGATTAGCGCCTGCAAGAAAGACCCGACAACGTTTGGGCGCTGGGAGATTGAAGAGGCGCGTCTCGATCTTCGATAGCGGATCGTGGAACCACGTCTGTGCCTCAAGAAGATCGGACTCTATGGTAGAGAGTTCCGATGCTTTGAATTTGAAGGGGAGCTCGTCGTAGAGCGTGCAGAATTTGCAGTCGCGGTGCGTGCAGCCCGCAGTCGCTTCCAAGATGAGTGAATCAGCCTCATAAGGTGGTCTCCAGATAGTTCCCGTGTAGTGCATGATGTGCTCCTTGCCTCGGATTTCTTGAAGGATGGGTGGGCTTGTCGCATCCATCATGCAAATGAAGCTTTAGAATTGGAAGTACTGATATTTTTTGCAGTACATAGGAGTTACGTCTATGGCAAGAAGGAAGGGCGAAGAGGTAGAGCGCTGCAAATCGGTCTCCACACTCCAGCGCATGATCGGTGGCAAATGGAAGATCGAAACACTCTTCTACATCGCGCTCAAGGATGTGCGACATTTCGGACAGCTTCGGCGCTGTATCGGCAATATCTCCGAATCCACCCTCTCCAAACAGCTTAAGGAACTTGTCGAAGATGGTTTTCTTGAACGCATCGATTACGGCGAGATGCCGCCGCGCGTCGAGTACAAACTGACTGCCCAGGGCGAAAGCTTCATTCCCATCCTGTTAGCCATGAAGCAGTGGGGCGAAGAAGAGCTGGGATTATGACGATTCGTCTTTATCGCAAACTAACAAGAAAGAAAGGCTGCACCCGTGGATATTGATACTTGGATGAATGACCTTATCGACCAATTAAAGACCGAGTTCAAAGAGAGACTCGTACTTGTTGGGCTGCAAGGGAGCAGGGCTCGGGGCGAACAACGCGAAGATAGCGATATCGATGTCGTGGTCGTTGTAGAAGACCTAAACGCCGATGACCTCGCCTCATATCGCAGCGTCATTCAAAAGATGCCGCATGCTGAGCTTGCTTGCGGGTTTATCGGGTCGCCTGACGTACTTGCAGCTTGGCCGCGACATGACGTGTTCAACCTGGTGAACGACACTGATATCAGATACGGCTCATTCGACTTCATGGACGCAGAGTTCCCCGCCGAAGAAGCGAAGCTTGCAGCTGACGCATGCGCGTCCGAGATCTACCATGCGCTTTGCCATACAGCGGTATTCGAGCCAAACATGCTTCCAGACCTATTGCAAGGCTGCTTGAAGTCAGTATTCTTCGGAATCCGTGCAAAGCATTTTGCCCAGACAGGCGAGTTCGTGAACAGCCGCGCACAGCTATCGAAACTAGCAAACGACGACGAAACGAAGCTCTTGCAAGCCTACAATGGAGACACACAGATGGATGACCAAGAGCTCGCAAGCAGGCTGCTTCGATGGTCCAACAACGAATTAGCAGGAAGGGAAATTCATGACCGTAGAAAGAGCTAAAGAGCATCTGAGCGAATATGGACGCGATCGCGATGTGCTGGAATTCGACGTTTCGAGCGCTACCGTCGAACTGGCAGCGAAGGCGATCGGGTGTGCACCTGAACGCATCGCAAAGACACTATCGTTCATGGTTGACGATGGTGTTGCGCTCGTTGTCTGCGCAGGAGACGCACGCGTCGCAAACCCCAAGTTTAAGGAAGCGCTTCACTGCAAGGCCAAGATGGTAGATCCGGAAAAGGCAGAAGAGCTTATAGGCCATGCTGTTGGAGGCGTGTGCCCTTTCGGCGTGAATGACGGCTGCAAAATCTATTTGGACGAATCGCTTCGCCGCTTCGAAACGGTGTTTCCCGCATGCGGCAGTTCGAACAGCGCAATTGAGCTTACGCCTGATGAACTAGAGGAACTAACGCCTGGAAGCACTTGGGTTGATGTATGCAAATTGCCCGAGACGGACTAGCAACATTCGTGCGTGCCATCCTTGTCCAATTCTTTCGATAGAATGGCCGAAGCGCTCAAGTATCGAAGGAAAGAACAGGTCGAGAGGATATAATCAAATAATCCCGTATTACAACCAAGGAAGGAATGGCCCGATGACCGATTGGAAAGAGCTCTACCAGCAAAAACTCATTCCCGTGGAAGATATCGCGAAGGTCATTCCGCCGCACAGCCACTGTTCGCTCTCCGATGGCGCAGCCGATCCGCGTGCGATCACGCGTGAGATCGAGAAGCGCTATGCGGAATTCACCGATGTTTCCTTCATGCAGGGCCCTCCGGGCGAACGCATCGAGATGTTCGACCCCCGTATGGAAGGCCACATCCGCTACGAGCCGTTCGTTGGCCCCGTTGGACAGTACAAGGACTATTGGCAAGGCATACATGCGGGCATCTCGGATTATCTGCCATCGTATTTCTCCAGTATCGAGCGCCTGATCCGCGACGGCCACTACCCTATCGACGTTGCGATTCTCTCGCTCTCCGAACCCAACGAGCAGGGCTATTGCACAATGGGTGTTTCCTGCAGCTACCAGCGCACAGCAATGCGCTCGGCGAAGATCGTGATCGGGCAGATCAACAAGCAAATGCCACGCATATTTGGAGAAACGAGCGTCCATGTAAGCGAGCTCGACTACATCATCGAAGTTGACGAACCGCTGCCCGTCATCCCGAATTCGAGCATCGGCGACGCCGAGCGCCAGATCGGCGAATACTGCGCCTCGCTCATCGAAGATGGGGCGACCATTCAGGCGGGCATCGGCAAGTTGCCGAACGCAGTCCTCGATGCGCTGAGCACCAAAAAGGATCTGGGCGTTCACAGTGAACTGTTCACTTCGAAGATGATGGACCTCGCTAAAGCAGGCGTGATCACTGCCGCTAAGAAGACGCTGCATAACGGCATCAATATTGCTACTGTTCTTGAGGGAACCAAGGAGCTCTACGATTGGGCCAATGACAATCCCTTCGTGCAGCTCTATCCCGTCGAATACGTGAACAATCCGGCGGTTATTGCGAAGAACGAGAACCTCATCTCCATCAATTCTTGCATCGAGGTCGATCTGTTCGGGCAGGTTGCTGCTGAATCGTTTGGTCACAAACAAGCAACGGGCGCAGGCGGACAGGTTGATTTCGTACGGGGCGCCACCATGAGCAAGGGTGGCAAATCGATCATCGTGATCAACTCGACCGCAGCAGGCGGAAGCGTCTCGAAGATCAGCCTCTTCCTTGCGCCAGGCAGTATCGTGACCACCCCACGCAACGAGACCCAGTTCATCGTGACCGAATACGGCATCGCAGATTTGCGCGGCAAGACCAACCAAGAGCGCGCAAAAGCGCTCATCGGCATCGCGCATCCCGATTTCCGCGGCGAATTGCGCGATGAATTCATGCGTTACTTCGGTTTCGACCCCCTGCGTTAAAGGAGAATATCGTGGAACTCACCAGAGCGATCAAAGAGCGCCGGAGCATTCGTCGTTACAAGAGCGATCCTGTGCCGCACGAGGTCATCCAAGAGATCCTGGAAGATGCAGTCTGGGCACCTTCCGCGCAGAACTTGCAACCTTGGTACTTCTTGGCGCTTACCGACCCAAGCGATCTGCGCGAGCTCTTCGATATGATGGGCACCTCGGTGTATTCACATCGCAAACGCCTTGAGGATCGCTTCAAGAACAACCCCGAAGTGGTCGAAGAGACACTCGAATTCCTGCAGGAGATGGGCGGCGCTCCCTGCTTGATCCTGGCATTTCTCCTGAAGCCAACGTATAGCGAAAGTATGATCCCCAGCTGCGTCGAATCGGTAGCTGCAGCGATGAACAACATCTGCTTACTTGCATATGAAAAAGGCCTGGGAACCTGCTGGGTCGAAGAAGTGGTGCGCGAACGCGAGCGTATAGAAGCGCGCTTTGCGCCTGATAAGGGGCATCTGCTTGGTGCCGTGGTGCTCGGCTATCCTGATACCGATCCGCGCCCGATCAAGCGCAAGGGAGGTCGCATCGAGATACGCTAGACGCGATTTCCTTCTCGCACCATCTCGAACCTTTTCGTCCTAAATCACCAAGGAGACCCATGAGCAAGTACGATTCTTTATGGAAGCACATTCAGCGAAGCGGAGAAGATAACCTCGATCTTACCTTCGACGAAATTGCCGCCATTGCAGGCCTACCCATCGACCATTCGTTCTTGAACTACAAGAAAGAGCTGCTCAACTACGGTTATGAGGTAGGCAAGATCTCCCTTAAGAACAAGACGGTTCATTTCAAAAAACTTAAGTGACAAACTACCTGTTCGTTCGCCTCCTTTCTGCATCAGCAAGGAGGGCTGCTTAGTGCGTCCTCGACAACTTCTATTTTGTCCAATTTATAGGACAGACACAAAGAGCAAGAAGCGTAGTCTATTACTTGTAACAGCAAGGCCTCTAAAATAGAAATTCAGAGACAGGAGCTTGTTTCACCTCTTAAGAGCATTGGATTGGAGCCCAATGAAACAAGTTCCCGCCCCTGAATTTATGCAAAATCCAGTTACTATTTTGGAACTATTCGGTTCTATGAAGTTTAAAACCTATTTGCAAACGAGAACAGGGATGTCAGAGTTGCGCAACACGCCGAAGCTGACCGAGCCGAGCATGCCGCGAATCGCACCCAAACCACGCGAACCCATGCAGATCAGGTCGCATTCGTAGCGCTGCGCCGTCTCGATGATGGTCTCGACCGTGTAGATACCGTAGATCACTTCAACAGTAAGGTTACCCTTGAAATCCTTCACGATATCAGCCACATCAGCCTCGAGCTTCTTGTCGCTCTCTTCAGTGCGTTCCTGCACTGCATCGGCGAAGTCTTCCTTGGAAACAAGCGAAACACCCATGCCGAAACCAGTCTGATTGAAGCTGCTGAACACAAGGTCTTGCGGAGGCGCGCTGATCTCAGCAACATGGATTGACGCATCGGTATTGCCCTCGACCATCTTCATCGCTTCACGAAGCGCTTCTTTGGCGTGATCGGATCCGTCGTACGGAACGAGAATATTAGTGAATGACACGATAGCCTCCTTTAGGGCGTGCTTTTGTGTTCAAAGCGGGTTTTCAGCTCATATTATAGCTTTAATCCGCTGCTCTCGCCTAATGTTCCCCACTGTTTTGTACGTTTGTCGTTATATTGAAAGAGTGAAGAGGATATGAAGAGCGTTACTTTATCACTCTACTGTGCTAAAGTATTGATTCGCTCTTATTCTAGCTATTAAAAGGTGGCCCAACAAACGATGAATTATGTAACCCCTATCGGCTTTCGCGACGTGATCAGTGACGAAGCGCTCGTCCGCGAAGACCTCACCTATCGCGTGCAGCAATGCTTCGCACGCCACGGCTATTCCCCCATCGAAACCCCTACGCTCGAGGTACTCGACGTGATGGAAGCAGGCGGACATGTTCCCGCCTCCCCCTTCAAGCTTTTCGACTCGCGCGGCGATCTTCTGGCCATGCGCCCCGATGTCACGATGCAGATCGCGCGCATGTGCGCTACCCGCATCACCTCGTTCGATCCTGCCGTGAAGCTGCGCTACACCCAGCGCGTCTTCCGCGAGAAGACCGCAGAAGCAGCAGCCCGTGAACTCACGCAGATGGGCATTGAATGCCTTGGCGAGTCCGGCGTAGAGGCCGATGCGAACATCATCGCGCTCTTCTCCGAAGCGCTCGCGGAAACACGCATCAGCGAATACCGCATCGCCCTCGGTTCTGCGCGCGTGCTGCGCGATCTTGTCTCCTGCTGCCAGATGGATGCTGGCTGGGAAAACGCAGTCTATCGTGCGTTCCATACCTCGAACTTCGTAGTGCTCGATAACCTCACGAAAACCGCCGAAGGTAACCAGGCCGCCATTAGCGCACTCGCACAGCTTCCTATGCTGCGTGGTCAAAAGGAAGCGCTCGGCGAAATTCGCGCGCTCCTTGCACCGCTCGGTTGCAGCGAAGGGGTCGATGAACTCGAAGCGCTCTACGATCTGCTCGTCGAACGCGGGCTTGGCGAAGTCGTGCTGATCGATTTCACGGTCATGAGCTCGTTCGACTATTACACGGGCATCGTGTTCGAAGCCTACGAACCCGGTCTTGGCTCTCCTATCGGCGGCGGTGGTCGTTACGACAACTTGGTCGCGGCCTATGGCGGTACGAAAGTTCCTGCCGCAGGTTTCAGCTTCTACCTCGAACAGGTGATGGAAGCCTTCGCTCTCGAAAAAGCCGCCGCTCCGCACCCCTTGCGTATCGCGGTTCCCAAAGGTTCGCTCAACGAAGATGCGATCGCAGCGCTTGATGCCGCTGGCCTCAACGTGGACGGCCTTGCCGATGCTGGCCGCACGCTCATGCTGCGCAACGGCGATGTCGAGTACATCATCGTGCGCCCCACCGATGCACCGGTTTTCGTAGCCCTCGGTGCCGCCGACTGCGGCATCTGCGGCGAAGATTCGCTCGTTGAAGCCCGCACCGATGTGGTCGAACTGGTCGATCTCGAATTCGGCGGTTGTCGCTTCGTGGTAGCGGAATCCGCAGGAACCTCCGAAGCAGTCGAGAAACGCTACCGCGAACTCGGCTCGATCCGCATCGCCACGAAATACCCGCACATCGCACGCTCACACTTCGACAAGCAGGGCAAGCAGGTCGAGATCGTGAAGCTGCACGGCAATATCGAGCTCGCCCCCATCACCGGCATGGCCGAGCAGATCGTCGACATCACTGCCACTGGAACCACCCTACGCGAAAACAACCTGGTCGTTGTTGAAGACGTGCTCGCATCAACGGCACGCTTTTTCGCCAACCCCTGTTCATACCGCACGAACCCCCGCGTCGCAGCACTCGCACAAGCGCTGCGTCAAGCCAACAAGGAGAACTAGATGAGACGTATCATTCTGAAACCCCGAGAGATCTTTTCGGAAGACCAACTTCAACGCGTGGGCGCATTCGATGCACACGCTCTCACCGCTGCGACCGAGATCATCGAGGCCGTGCGCACCCAGGGCGATGCGGCGTTGCGCGCTTACACGAAGCAATTCGATGGCGTGGAGATCGAGAACTTTCGCGTGAGCGATACCGCGATCGATGAAGCGATCACCCGCGTTGACCCAGAAGTTTCGCAGGCACTGCGCCAGGCCGCAAAGCAGATCCGCGATTTCCACGAACGTCAGAAACAACAGAGCTGGTTCACCATCCGTGAAGATGGCGCACTCGTAGGCGCGAAGGTCGAGCCGCTCGATTCTGTGGGCATCTACGTTCCGGGCGGACGCGCGCTCTATCCCTCATCCGTGCTGATGAATGCAATCCCTGCCGCAGTCGCTGGCGTGAAACGCATCGTGTGCGTCACCCCTCCTACCAAAGATGGCTCGCTCGATCCCGCAATCCTGGAAGCCTGCCGCATCGCTGGCGTGACCGAGATCTATTCCGTTGGTGGCGCGCAAGCTATCGGCGCGCTGGCTTACGGAACCGAAAGCATCCAGAAGGTCGCGAAGATCACCGGTCCCGGCAATGCGTTCGTAGCCGCAGCGAAGAAGATCGTCTCGGGCGATGTCGGTATCGACATGATCGCTGGTCCTTCAGAAGTGTGCGTGCTTGCTGATGAAACCGCGCTTCCCGAACTGGTCGCGGTCGATCTGATGGCACAAGCCGAACACGACCCGCTGGCCAGCTGTTATTTGGTCACATTCTCCGAAGCCTACGCTGATGCGGTCGAGAACGCAATCCAGAAGACCGTCGAGAGCTCGACGCGCAAGGAGATCACGATGTCATCCCTTACCGACAAGGGGCTCATCGTCATCTGCGATTCGCTCGCCCAAGCGCTCCAAACGATCAACGTGATCGCGCCGGAGCACCTTGAACTGCACGTTTCGCGTCCCATGGAACTGCTCGGACAAATTCGCAACGCAGGCGCGATCTTCATGGGCGAATGGACCCCTGAAGCAGTAGGCGATTATGTGGCAGGACCGAACCATACGCTGCCAACGGGCGGCACCGCACGCTACGCTTCCCCGCTTTCGGTCGACGAATTCGTGAAGAAATCGAGCGTGATCCAGTATTCTGCCGCAGCGCTCAAGAACGATGCGCGCGCGATCGAAACCATCGCCGATCACGAAGGACTCTGGGCACATGCTCAAAGCGTACGCTTGCGCATGGAGCTCATGGAGCAAGGCCGCGTCCCTGCAAACGCCAGCAGCACAGACGTCTCTACTGAGCAGGCAAAGGACTAACCATGCCAACAGATGCGAATGGCTATCGCGCTCCACGCCCGCAGATCGCCGAAATCGAACCTTACGATCCCAAATATCTGCCTGCACGCGTCATAATCTCAGCGAACGAGAACCCCCGTCCGCTCCCTCGTGACGTGCAAGCCAAGATCGAAGCCGCGATCACGCAGGTTGACCTCAATCGCTACCCCGATCCGCTCGCAAATCCCTTGCGCGAGCTCATCGGCCAAGCATGGGGATACGACCGCGAATACGTGCTCATGGGAAATGGTGGCGACGAACTGCTCTTCGACTTCGCACTGTGCTGGGGTGGCCCGGGGCGCACGATGCTCACCTGCCCACCCACCTTCTCGGTCTACGAGGCGAACGCCGTGCTCACCGATACGCAGGTCGTCTCCATTCCGCGCAAGAGCGATTTTTCGCTCGACGAAGAAGCCATCCTCGCACGAGTTGCGCAAGACGATATCGATTATGCGATCCTCACCTCGCCGAACAACCCTACCGGGAACACCGCTTCGCCCGCATTCATCGAAAAGCTCCTCGAAACGAGCGACACGCTTATCATGGTCGATGAAGCATACGGCGAATTCGGCGGCGAAAGCATGATTCCCTATCTGGATCGCTATCCCAACTTGGTCGTGCTGAAGACCTTCTCGAAGGCCTATGCTCTTGCCGGCGTGCGTCTCGGCTATGTACTAGCAAATCCGCAGGTCATTCGCGAGTTCATCAAGGTGCGTCAGCCCTATTCGGTCGATGCGGTCTCGCAAGCTATCGGCATGACCGTCTACGAGAACCGCGCACTGCTCGAGCCGGGCATCGAAGCGATCAAGCACGAGCGCACGGTCCTGCTTGAAGAACTTGCCGCGCTTCCTGGCGCTGAAGTCTATCCTTCACAAGCGAACTTCATCCTCGTGCGTATTCCGCATGCTCATCGCATCTGGGAGCAGCTGCTTGAACGTGGCATTCTCGTACGCGACTTTTCCTCAGCTCCCAGCCTCGAGAATTGTCTGCGCATCACGATAGGCACCGAAGAGGAAAACCGCGCGCTCATCGAGGCATTGCACGAACTCACCGCAAACCCTGATAATACGTAGAAGAACCTCATCTCAAAGGACACGAACATGGCTTCACGAACCGCAACCATCACGCGCACCACGAAAGAGACTGACATCTCGCTCACGCTTGAGATCGACGGCACAGGCAAGACCGATATCGACACGGGTGTCCCGTTCTTCGACCACATGCTCGATGCCTTCGCGCGCCACGGCTTGTTCGACCTCACCGTGAAAGCGAAGGGCGATCTTGAGGTCGACGCACACCACACGGTCGAAGACGTGGGTATCGTGCTCGGCCAAGCACTTACCGAAGCCATGGGCAACAAACTTGGCATCACCCGCTTTGCCTCCCAAGCAGTGCCGATGGATGAAGCGCCCGTGATGGCTGCCCTTGATATATCAGGGCGCGGCCAGATGCACTTCGATATCCTTATCCCGCCTGCCATGATGGGATTGTTCGATTCTTCACTTGCTAAAGAATTCTTCATCGCATTCGCAACGAACGCGGGAATCACGCTCCACCTCGTTTCCTTCAAGGGCGAGAACGCACATCATCTCATCGAGGCGGCCTTCAAAGCAACGGGGCGCGTGCTGCGCCAAGCGCTCGAGATCGACCCACGCGCAGCCGATCAGCTGCCGAGCACCAAAGGTGCGCTCGCATGATCGCGGTCATCGATTACTGCAAAGGCAATCTGAAGAGCGTTGAGCGTGGGCTTGCCCATGTAGGTGGCGACGCGCATATCACCGATGATCCCGAAGTGATCCGCACGGCCGATGCGCTCGTGCTCCCTGGTGTTGGCTCCTTCGCCGACGCTTCTGCGACCATGCAACAAACGGGCCAGATGGAAGCGATCCGCGCTGCCCTTGCCGAAGGTACGCCCTTTCTAGGTATCTGCCTGGGCGAACATCTGCTCTTCGAGGGCGGCACCGAACATGCCGAACACGGCACGGTGCCTGGTCTCGGTATTATCGACGGCATCGCCAAACGCATGCCCGCGCAGGACAGCACCGGCAAGGCCTACAAGATTCCGCATGTAGGCTGGAATTCGATCCAGCTCACTGATGGATCAAACTCGAGCCCACTCTTCGCAGGCATCCCAAACGGCGAATACTTCTATTTCACCCACAGCTATATCGCGCCCGAGAGCAATGCCACCATCGCTACGACCACCCATTCGGTCACCTTCCCGGCGGCTGTGCAGGTAGGCGATCGCATCTTCGCGGTGCAATTCCATCCGGAAAAGTCGTCCGATGCAGGCGCGCGCGTACTTAAGAATTTTGTCGATCTCGCTTCGCGCTTAAGATAATTCCGCCGCGATCGAGCAACCCGCACCTACTAAAGAGGAGCAACCATGCAGCTACTTCCCGCAATCGATATCCTAGAAGGCAAGGTCGTTCGCCTGGCGAAGGGCGACTACAACGCCGTCACCGTCTACAACGATAGCCCCATCGACCAGGCGAAAGCGTTCGAAGAGATGGGCGCTGAATGGATCCATGTGGTCGACCTGGACGGCGCACGCTCAGGAAATCCGTCAAATCTGCCCCTCATCGAGGACATCCTCGCAAAAACGATGCTCAAGGTCGAGATGGGAGGCGGCATCCGCACCATGGACACCCTCCAGCGCATCTGGGACGCCGGCGTGAATCGCGTCGTTCTGGGCACCTCGCTCATCTCCAATCTCGATTTCACCCGCGAAGCAATCGCGAAGTTCCCTACCATGCTCACTGCTGGGATTGATGCGCGCAATGGCGAAGTCTCTGTCGATGGGTGGAACAATGGCAGCGGCGTGGCAGCAGAAACGCTCATCGCCCAAATGCGCGACCTCGGATTCCAGCATCTGGTCTATACCGACATCAGTAAAGACGGCATGCAGACGGGCCTCGATGTGGATACCTACGTGCACCTTGCACAAGTCTTCGGCCACCCGGTGATCGCATCGGGCGGCGTAGCGAGCATCGCCGACATCGAACGGCTTGCGCCCGTTGCAGGCAGCATCGAAGGCGTGATCGCCGGACGTGCAGTCTATGAGGGCACGCTCGATGTTCCCCTCGCTCTCGCACTTTGCCAGAACGCCACCATGAAGGCCCAGATGAGCGGCATGACTCATTGCGATAAGAACTGCGGGGGCAATCATGCTCACTAAACGCGTTATCCCCTGCATGGATGTGAAAGACGGTCGCGTTGTCAAAGGCGTGAACTTCGTGAACCTGCGCGATGCAGGTGACCCGATCGAGCTCGCTCAACGCTACGACGAACAAAAAGCCGACGAAGTGATTTTCCTCGACATCACCGCCACGAGCGATGGCCGCGCGACCACGATCGACATGGCTTCGCGCGCAAGCGAAGAGCTACACCTCCCCTATTGCGTGGGCGGCGGATTCCGCAGCGTTGCCGATATCCGCACGATGATCGCCGCTGGCGCCGATAAAGTGTCCGTGAACTCAGCAGCGATCGCCGATCCTACGCTCATCACCACAGCTGCCGCAGCGTTCGGCACGCAGGCGATCCTGTGCGCGATCGATGCGAAACAAGTCGCGGGCAATCCCAACAAGTGGGAGGTCTATGTTGCGGGAGGACGCAAGGACACGGGCATCGATGCGGTCGAGTGGGCAACCGAAGCTGCCAAGCGTGGCGCTGGCGAAATCCTGCTCACCAGTATGGATCGCGATGGCAGCAAGGATGGCTTTGACCTGGCGCTCACGCGCGCGGTTGCGCGCGCTGTACCTATTCCCGTTATTGCCTCAGGCGGTGTAGGCAAGCTCGAACATTTCGCTGAAGGAATCATCGAAGGTGAAGCAGATGCCGTGCTGGCCGCTTCGGTCTTTCACTTCGGCGAACTCACCATTCGCGAGGTGAAAGAATACCTGGCCGCACAAGGCATCCCCGTCCGCCTCTAGTTCGACAAAACCTTACAGCCTAATCAAAAGGCATGCCTTTGAAGCTTACCTAATTCAGCTTCTGTGCGAGCAGCTGGTTGATGACCTTCGGGTTACCTTGCCCTTTCATCTCTTTCATACACTGGCCAACGAAGAAGCCGAGAAGTCCAGTCTTGCCACCCTTGTACTGCTCGACCTTGTCGGGGAATGCCGCAAGCACTCCATCAACGACCGCTTCGATGGCTCCCGTATCGGAAACCTGCTCCATGCCACGCTCGGAAACGATCGCAGAGGGATCCTTGTCTTCTTCAAGGATAGCTGCGAACACCTCTTTGCCCTGCTTAGAAGAGATCTTGTCTTCAGCGATCATCTTCACCAGTTCGAGCGCACGCGGCGGCGTGAGCGGCGTCTGGTCAAGATCAGTAACATCGGGATTGTTGTTCAGGTAGGCGCTCACGTCGTTGATGATCAGGTTCGCGAGCGGCTTAGCCACCTCTCCTGCCCCTTGCAGCTTCATGCACTCTTCGAAGAAACGTGCGGTCGTGCGATGCTCGACCAAATGACGCACATCATAAGCGGAAAGCCCGTAGTCTTCCTCGAAACGCTTCGCTTTCTGATCGGGAAGCTCCGGCAAACGCTGGCGCACCTTCTCCACGAATTCATCCGAGATGTCGAACGGCGCCATATCGGGCTCTGGGAAAAGTCGATAGTCATCGGCCGTTTCCTTCACGCGCATCACGATCGTGACCTTCTTCGAAGGATCCCAATGACGCGTTTCCTGATAGATGATGCCTCCCTCTTCGAGCACCTCAGCCTGACGGCAGATCTCGTAGGCGAGACCATCGTGGAGATTCTTGAAGGAGTTCATGTTCTTGAGCTCGGTCTTGGTTCCCAGCTTCGTCTCGCCACGGCGGCGCAGGCTCACGTTGCCGTCGCAGCGCAGCGACCCCTCTTCCATCGAGCAGTCGGAAATGCCGATCGCGAGATAAATCTGGCGCAGCTTCTGCATGAACAGACGCGCCTCTTCGGGTGTGCGCAGATCGGGTTGCGTTACCAGCTCGATGAGCGGCGTACCGCAGCGGTTGTAGTCGATGAGCGAATGGGTTGCACCCGCAATACGCCCTTCGCCGCCACCAATGTGCACCATCTTGCCCGCATCCTCTTCCATGTGAATGCGCTCGATGCCGATATGGGCAACATAGCTGCCCTCTTCTTGCGCTTCTTTCAGATCTACGCGCTCCTTAGCCGCAGCACCATCCACCTCTAGGTCGAGATGTCCACGCATGCAGAATGCGACAGGACCCTGCGTGATCTGGAAATTCTTCGACATATCGGGGTACATATAGTTCTTGCGGTAGAACATCGAACGCTTCTCGATGTCACAATTCGTGGCCAAGCCTGCCAACACGATCGACTCGATCGCCGCCTTGTTGGGCACGGGCAGCGCACCAGGGAGTCCGAGGCAAACCGGACAGGTATGCGTATTGGGGGCAGCTCCGAATTCGAGCTTGCAACCGCAGAACATCTTGGTCTCGAGCGTGGTCAGTTCAGCATGAACCTCAAGACCGATGACCGCTTCCCAATCTTTGAGTACTTCTTCGAGCTTCTTCATGAGCTACTCACCAGCCTTTGCGAATGCAGGAGCGATCGGCGCTTTTCCATAGCAGCGCTCCAGCTCTGCTGCAACGCGCAACATATTCTCATCGCGGAATGCAGGAGCTATGAGCTGCGCCCCGATAGGCAATCCGCTTGCCACACCGAGGCCAACCGGAACGCTCATGCCGCCATTGCCGGCGATATTGATCGAAATCGTGAACATGTCGGAAAGATACATGCTCGTAGGGTCGTTGATCTCGCCGAACTTGAATGCCGTACGCGGGCTGACCGGCGCGAGAATGCAATTGACCTTGTGATAGGCATACGTATAATCCTGCGTGATGAGCGTACGCACTTGCTGCGCAGGATAGTAATACTTGTCGTAAACACCCGAAGAGAGCAGATAGCTACCGAGCATGATGCGCCTGCGCGCTTCCACGCCAAAGCCGCCTGCACGGGAAAGCTCATACTGCTCGTTTAAGTCCTTGCAACCTTCAACGCAGTAGCCATAACGCACCGAGTCGAAGCGTGCGAGATTCGAGAACGCCTCGCACGGACCGAGCACATAGTAAGCGCTCATGGCTGCTTGCGCATTAGGGAGCTCAACTTCCACCAGTTCAGCACCAGCGGCTTCGAGCTTACGGGCAGCCTCTTCGATGCGCTCCTTCACTTCCGCATCCAAGCCTTCAGCTTCCATGAAGGTAGGAACGATACCGATGCGCATGCCTTTCACGCCTTCTTCAAGGTTCGCCGTAAAATCGGTTGCGATCGACTGGCTCGTGCAATCCATATGGTCGCTACCACCGCGAACGAGCGCATTCATGGCAAGCGCCGCATCCTCAACGCAACGGGCAAACGGACCCACCTGATCGAGCGAGGAGCCAAAGGCGACCACACCATAACGCGAGACCACGCCATAGGTCGGCTTCACGCCCACCACGCCGCAGAAACTTGCGGGCTGGCGGATCGAACCACCTGTATCGGAGCCAAGCGTAACCGTCGCAAGCCCCGCAGCCACCGCAGCTGCCGATCCACCCGACGATCCACCTGGCACGCGCTCCAAGTCCCAAGGATTGCGCGTAGGGCCGAAATAGGATGTCTCGGTCGAAGAGCCGAAGGCGAATTCGTCCATGTTGAGCTTGCCGAGCGGCAGCGCGCCCGATGCAAGCATGCGATCAACGCAGGTTGCCGTGTAGGGAGAAACGTAGTTCTCGAGCATGTGGGAAGAGCAGGTAGTATGCGTGCCCTCCATGTTCATATTGTCTTTGAAGGCTACTGGCACGCCTGCAAGCGGACCAAGTTCATCGAAATTACCGGCGGCAAGCGCGTTATCGACGAGCTCCGCGGCAGCAAGCGCCGCTTCGGGGGTGAATTCGAGATAGGCATGCACCGACGCGTCGGCCTTCGCAATATGATCGATGCTCGCCTGAGCGACCTCGCGTGCGGAGAAATCGCCCGCTTTAAGGCCCTGCTGTATCTCTGCTGTATTCACAGAAGTGAAGTTCATGCTATTCACCTCCGCCAAGGATCGCGGGGATCAAGAAGCAATCGTCTTCTTGCTTCGGCGCGTTCTTGAGCGCCGTTTCTTGCGAAAAGCTCGTCTGTTCCACATCGCCGCGCATCACGTTCACGAGTCCACCGATCGGATGGAACGTGGGCTCGACCCCTTCAAGGTCGTACTCGGTGATGGGCTTGAGGCTGTCGATGATGTTGTTCAGATCGACGGTCATCGCCGCAACCTCTTCATCGGTCATTCCGATGCGCGTATATGTCGCGATATCGCGCACATCCTTTTCAGTTACATGTTCTGCCATAGCAATCCTCATACTCGCTTCAGTAAGCCTGCCCCAAAGGGCAAAACATGCCCTTAACGGGCATCTGTTAACCGTTATCCATCATAACAAATCATGCCGCGCCACTTAGCATGCGAGCGCCTTTGCGTACCCATTTTCCAGCAAGGCGCACCGGGCGCTCTTCGTAACCTGAATTCAACGAATCTTTTCAAATTCGTTTCACCTGAAAGATATAAGAAAACACCCCTGTTAATGCGTGCTTTTTCCAGTAGAATAGAAAACGTGCTCAGCGCTTATTTAATGTCAATGCCCGCTAAGCACTCAAATTGAGGGGAGCTCGCCATGATGAGATTTAAAAACATACTCGTACCTTATGACGGATCCGAACATGCGGATCGCGCTCTTGATGTGGCGGGTGATTTTCTGCGGAGTAACCCAGAAGCGCGCGTGCACGTGATCAGCGTCACCTATGTCGCGCTTGATGCAGCAGACTTCAACCCCGATCCCCCCAACGAAGACGAACAGTACAACTTGCTCGGCTATGAAATGTACGAAGAAGTGTTCAGCCAAGAACAAAAGGCGGCCCATCGCGCCATGGTGCAGGCAGCCTCAGAGATCCTTCCAGACATCGAGCCCGAACGTGTTATCTGCGACACGATCATTCGTCCTTCAGCAGTAGAGGGCATCGAAGATTACGCACGCCGCAAGAAGTGCGATCTCATCGTTATGGGCCGTCGTGGTCTTGGTGGTCTTCGCCAGTTCGTCGGCAGCGTTACCAAAGAAGTGCTCCATCGCGTCGACCTGCCCGTCATGACCATCAAATAGCATCCGATAAAAAGCATCATGCATTCACGAGGCGTTCTTCAAAAGAGCGCCTCTTTTTTTCGACAAGCGCTGCGCCACCCAATGGTCTTTTTCAGCCCCGAGTGCCACTGAACCACTCGAGCGCCAAGCGGCCTTTGCCGTAAACGATACGTAAGCCTAAAAAAGGGATGCCGCATTGTTGCAGCATCCCTTTCGTAGCGAACTATTCGTACCGAGAACGCACTGATCAGCGCGATTCTTCTCTACTGATAATCGATCTCCGTGTCATCCGACAAAGGCGTGGTGCGCACCACCAGCTCGCCTTCTGCGCCAGGCGCTGTCGTCACTTTATAATTCAATACCATCTCGTCGCCCATCTCGATAACGGCCCATCCATACCACAGATCGTTTCCTTGATAGGTGGTCTCGTTCATAGTCGCTTCACCGCCAGCACCGATCGCAAAGGCGGTATTGAACCCACTTGCGCCCCTGAACGTGCCATCGGTTTTCATATCGGTGATCTTGCCTCCTGTCGGAGCCAGAAGATAGATCAAGAACTCCAAGCTGCCCGCTTGATTTCCGTTAGTGATGTAGTTAGGAAGCGTAGCGAATTCGGCACTGTCGAGCGTGTCTTTGAACGTGACCTTCATGTCGTAGGTGGTCGTGCCATCGGCATTCTTCACAGCCTTGCCCACTTGAATGTCGCTTGCCAGATAGTAGTACATCTTGCCGCCGAAGCACGCAGACATATAGACGCCCGTTTCAGGCACCTTCTCATCCCCATTCACCGTACCGGTGAAGCCGAGGTCTTCGAGCATCGCCTCTTCTTTATCGTTCTTCATATAGACCGCAATGCGCCCCTGGTCGGTAGCGGTCGAGATCACTTTTGCAAAATTAGCGATGTTCACCTTGCCAAGATTGCCGAAGATCCCTTTTGCAGCCGTATCAGCCACAAGCGCGAAAACCGCGTCCTGGTCCTTGCCATTAGGATATTTCTTGTATACGCCGTTAAGAAGGAAGTCTGAAGCATTGTCCTTATTCAGCGAGTCGCCACCTGGCGTGTTGACCGTGGTTCCCGTGAGCCCAAGCATGCGCTGGAGCACAACGGTATCGAGCGCGATAACACCATCAACGCGGCCATGCCCGTTCGCTTCCCATATCTCCGATTCGATCTCGCCAACACGCTGGAAGTCGATGATCTGCGTTACATCGCGCGAATCGACCGATGATTCCCAACGGAACAGGCGGATATCTTCCTCTGTTGCAGAAGGTGCCGAATTCGCAAGACGAGGGTTTTGATCGAAGCCGAAGAAATCACCCAAGCTGATCTTGCCGTTGTCGACCGTCATCAGGCCATAAGAACCAGCGAATCCGACACTCGAACGCATCTCAGCACTCGTACAAGCGATGATGAGGTAATTTCGCTTGCCCTCGGCGCCCAGCATAGCAGGTAGGGTGTCCTTGAGTTCCGTTGCTGAATCTGCAATAGGTGCCAGCGTCGACATGAGAGATTTAACCTGCTCGATCGGCTTCTTTAGCTGGTCGATAGTAGGCTCAGGCGTCTCATCGAGCTTCGCAGCGTTTTCGGAGATGACTGGAGCTGCGTCCGAAACCGTGGTGAGCAGATTATCGATGAGCGAAACGTTGATCGCTCCATCCTCGCTCATAAGGCTCTTCAGGCCATCTGCCGGGATCGTATCCATCGCAGGCATGAGCACATCTTCGACAAGGGATTGAGCCGAATCGGAAACGATGCGCACCGTCTGAATATCAGAGCCAACCACAGGAATGATCGTTGCTACAGCCCACAAAGGACTCGACGTGGTGTCGTGAAGCTTGTTCATCGTGTCAGACATGTTTTGGCTCGTGGCTTTCGCTGCGGCCATATCGCCGCCCAAGAGCTGATCTTTGAGCTGCTTACCTTGTGAAACGAGCGCCTGCGCATCGTCCTTTGCTTCCATCGCGCTCATCGCGAAAGCAGCGCCCGATACGCCGAACACCAAGACGATCGCGAGTACAACAGCAGCGATGATCTTCGGTCTATTGCCATGACGCTTCTTCTTGCGACGCAAGCGCGCGACCTCTTCCTTACGATCCGTATAAGGAACAGGTCCATCGTTCTTAAGATCGAAACTGTTATAGGGGTTATGAGGAAATTCCTTTTCAGCTGAAAAAAACGAGCTTTCCTGTTCAGGAGCAGCATGACGTCCATGCTTGCCTCGTGAACCATTCTGCGAATTATGCGGCACGCTCATTCTCCTTGATCTCGGCAATATGAGGCGTCCTCACTAGGGGACGCACATCATAAAATGATACCAAGATTATGTTCCGATGGAAAAACGTCCAAGAAAACCCCAATCGAGCGGAGCTGCGTGCACGCTGGTTGGTTGGTTTTCTGCCGTTCGACTGCAGTTATGCTCAATGCAAATCTAAAACCCTGAATCTTTCACAAGAGCTTACGACGACGAATTCTCTGGCGGCGTCACAGCTTCGAAGCGCTTGATGCGATCGTCCTGCACGAGTGGCGCAACCGCACGCGTGATCGCATCTGAAACCGCGCTCGCCTTCGATCCGTCACCGATCATGAGCGTGATCGTGCCGTAGAGGCCGTAGTTCGTCACTTTATTGAACGAGACGACAGGATCCTTCGCGATCGTAGTGATCGTTCGCGTCGCTTCAGCGGCCGTCTTCTCGATCTGATCCGCAAGCGAATCCAGATCGCTCAGGTCCTTCATCACCACGATGGGCACCGTTACATGGTCAACCGGAGGCAGATGCTTCACGGCATTGTTCGCCATGACCGAATTGGGGATGATGACCGTTTCGTTGTTGAGGTTATGGATGGTGGTATAGCTCCAATTGATGTCCTCGACCACTCCTTGATTCGTGCCCACCTGGATATTGTCGCCTGGCTTGATCACATGGGTCAGAGTTACCTGAACACCGCCGAAGAGATTCGAAAGCGTATTTTGAAAACCAAGCGAGATCGCGATGCCGCCAACACCCAAAGCAGCGATCACCGCTGTCATATTGACATCGAAGCACACATCAGCGATGAAGCAGATCGCCACACCCCATACCACGATGCGCACGATGTTCACTACGATAGAGGTCTGCGAAAGAGACACGCTCTCAAGCGCGAGCAACCGCTGTATCGCCTTGATGGCAAGATGACACAGAACAGCAACGACCAGCACAACGACAGCCGCGATGAGAATCCTTCCCCACACGTTCGAATCAGTGATGTATGTCACAAAATTCGCCAGCTGCTCCATGACCGCTTCCATTATCTTCCTGCTCGATATTCGCGAACCGTCCGCTGTTGCGAACCGACGGATCGGATAAGATCGAGTTGCTCCCAAGAGGTATTCTTGTTTATAGTCTAACCGTAGTTGTCTTTCTCAATACGAAGACCGCACGATTGGAACTGTAATTAAGTTGCTACACAACGCCCATAACGAACGAGGCTCATGGATCTTAACAACATAGAATTCAAAGGCGCCTATGGCACCTCAGCACAGATTCCCGCTTCCAAATTACCGGAGGTTTCTTTCGTTGGTCGCTCCAACGTGGGGAAATCCTCGCTCATCAACAAGCTCCTGAACCGCAAGCAGCTCGCACGCGTTTCCCAGATGCCAGGGAAAACGAGCACGATCAACTTTTTCGGAAACGAGGCGATCGACCTCGTTGACTTGCCGGGATACGGCTATGCGAAAGTGGCGAAATCGGAACTCGGGCGTTGGTCAGAGATGATCAATGGCTACTTCGATCAATACCGTTTCTATGCGCTCGTGGTTTCGCTCATCGATATCCGCCATCCTGCGAGCAAGCTCGACGAGCAGATGATCGAATTTTTGAAAGCCTGCGAACTGCCCTTCGTTATCGCGCTCACCAAGGCGGACAAGGTGAGCAAGAACCAAGCGAACAAGCAGATCGCAGCCTTGCGCAAACAACTCGACCTCGGCCCCGAAGTTGAGATGATCCTTACCTCTTCAGAAAAAGGCACGGGCATGGATACATTGCGCAAGACCATTCTGGCGGCTTGCCGATAAGACCACGCTAAACAACAACCCTTGAACGACCCGCACCCGGAACCTGAAACCCGAACCGAAACGAGACGAGCCCATGACACACGTGAACCTCTATAGCGACGGCGCCGCACGCGGTAATCCAGGCCCCGGCGGCTATGGGGCCGTGCTCACGTTCACGGATGCACAAGGGCAGCCTCACACCAAAGAGCTTTCGCAAGGCTATATCTGCACGACGAACAATCGTATGGAGCTCTTGGGGGTCATTCGCGGACTCGAAGCGCTCAAGCACGCCTGCGAAGTGGACGTGTATTCAGATTCGAAATATGTTGTCGATGCCTTCAATCAGCACTGGGTGGATGGTTGGCTCAAACGCGGCTGGAAGAACGCGAAGAAGGAACCCGTGAAGAACAAGGATCTCTGGACACGCCTGCTCGAAGTGATGGAGCCCCACACGATCGCCTTCCACTGGGTAAAAGGACATGCGGGGCATCCCGAGAACGAACGCTGTGACGAGCTTGCGACCAGTGCAGCAGATGGCGATGAGCGCATCGTCGACGAAGGCTTTACCGAATAGCCAAGGTGACAAACTACCCGGTCGTTCGACACCTTTTATTTCACGCGGCGAACCAGATAAGCACCATCAAGTTCAGCGATGCGCTCAAGCACCTCATCGGCGAGGTTCTCCGTAAGCGTGATGAGCGCATAGCCATGTTCATCGCGCTGGTTGTCGACCATGTCGAATTCAGCAACGATCGGCTCAAGAATCTCGGTCACGTTATCCATAGCAAGGTCGGACGAATTGTAGAGCACCGCAATGCGGAACAGATCGTCGGGGCAAACGCCTGCTTGGCAAGCCGGATAATTCACGGAATTCACGATGTTACCGTTGTCGATGTAATCCATCAGCTCAACGACCGCCATGCGTGCGCAATTGTCTTCCGCCTCTTCAGTGGAAGCGCCGAGATGCGGCAGCACGATCGCATTCTCCATAGCCATGACTTCAGGCGTTGCGAAGTCGGTCACATAGCAGCCTACCTTGCCCGACGCGAGTGCAGAAGCCATAGCAGACGCATCAACGAGCGTGTCGCGCGAGAAGTTCAGGAACACCACGCCCTCTTTCATGAGCGAACAAGCAGCTTCATCGATCATGCCGATCGTACCATTGACCGCCGGCACATGGATGGTGATGTAATCGCATTCGCGATAGATGTCGGCAAGGTCGGTAACATGCTGAACTGCTGGCAGCACCTTCCAGGCAGCATTGACGGAAACGAACGGATCGTAGCCCATGACCTCCATGCCAAGACCGAGCGCTGCGTTCGCAACTTCAGCGCCGATCGCACCAAGGCCGATAACACCGAGCGTCTTACCTTTGATCTCGCGCCCAGCGAACTGTTTCTTCGCCTTTTCAGCAGTCTTGCCGATCGCAGGATCTTCAGCGTTCTCCTTGCACCATTCGATACCGCCCACGATGCCACGGCTTGCGAGCAGCATGCCGCACAGCACGAGTTCCTTTACCGCATTAGCATTCGCACCTGGCGTATTGAACACAACGATGCCCTCTTCAGCGCAACGCTCGAGCGGGATGTTGTTTACGCCCGCACCAGCACGTGCGATCGCGAGCAGGTTCTCAGAGAACTCCATATCGAGCATGCCTGCACTGCGCACGAGAATGCCCTGCGCAGCTTCGATGTTGTCGGTAAGTTCGTAATCACTTGTGAGAAGATCGGTTCCTTGGGTAGAGATATTGTTCAAGCAGTGAATGTAGTTCAAGAGAGGTCCTTTCCTATTGCATCGTATATGTAGTGGTTCTCGTTATTAGATCTTGATCAGTGGTTTTCGTCTTGAAGAGCTTCTTGTTCAGCCTTTTGCGAAGGTTCGTCGAAGTTGGTCGCACCAAGGGCGTTCTGCGGTTCAGGACCCGAAGCATCCCTACCCATCTTGAAGCTGAGCCCCTTCTTCGCCATCGCGCGGTATTCAGCAGTTGCCGTGAAGATCACGTCCGAAGAAGAATTGATAGCGGTTTCCATCGAATCTTGGATAACACCGATGATGAAGCCGATCGCCACCATCTGCATAGCCACATCGTTGCCGATGCCGAACAGCGAGCAGGCAAGCGGAATGAGCAGAAGTGAGCCTCCCGCAACACCCGAAGCGCCGCAGGCCGAGATCGCCGCAAGCACGCTCAAGATGAACGCCATCACTGGGTCGACCGAAATGCCGAGCGACGCAGCCGCCGCCATGGCCATAACAGTGATCGTGACCGCAGCGCCCGCCATATTGATGGTCGCGCCAAGCGGAATGGAGACCGAGTAGTTGTCCTTCTCGAGGCCGAGCCTGCAACACAATTCCATGTTCACCGGAATGTTCGCCGCAGAGCTACGCGTGAAGAACGCGGTGATGCCCGAATCCTTCAGGCAGCGCAAAACGAGATAGTAAGGATTCTTGCGCGTAGCGATGAACACGATGAGCGGGTTGGTGACGAGCGCGATGAAGAGCATGCAACCCACCAGCACCGCGATAAGATGACCATAGGTGATGAAGATCTCGGCACCATTCTCAGAAACTGCCACGTACACCAAGCCCAGAATGCCGATGGGAGCGAAGCTGATGATCCAACCGACCACCTTCGAAATAGCATCGGAAACCGCGGTGAACACATCTTTCGTATGCTGGCTCGCGGCACGCAGCGCAATGCCCAACACCACACCCCATGCCAAGATGCCCAGGTAATTCGCATTCATGAGCGCCCCAACAGGGTTGGCTACCACATTCATGAGCAAGGTGGTGAGCACTTCACCCAATCCTTCAGGCGATGCCTGATCAGCAGCAGGTTCGAGCATGGGAACGACCGTAGGGAACAGATAGCTCGCACAAACAGCGATCAGCGCAGCAACTAACGTTGAGACAATATAGAGCACGATGACCGTGCCCATCGAGCCTGCACTCTTCGCATTCGCAAGCGCGCTGATGACCAAAAAGAACACCAGAATGGGAGCGACCGCCTTCAAGGCACCAACGAACAGATCGCCGAGCAAGGCGATGACCTCGTTTCCTGCAGGAACGCAGAATCCTAGGATCGCACCGATGACCAGGCCGACCAAGATGCGCTTCACCAAGCTGATGCTATTCCACTTTTGCCAGATATTCATTGATTGAGCCTCTCATACATAAGAATAGGAAAAGTTTAGCGCAATAAAGCGGCAGTCATGCCGCGTTTATGCACCAAGAATCTATAAATCAAGCTAATGGCGAAAATGCACAGCGAATTTCAACGTTTTACCTTTAAAAATATTTTGAACTTGCAGGTCCAAAGAAGTCAGCGAGAAGAGATACCGTGCCTCAGATTGCCCCGCCTTCAGGCCAAGTTGGGTTTGCCCAACGCCGAGCCTGAAACAAGGGGCAAGATGAGGTGCGGTATCGCTTCGCAGCGTCAATAGAAACGCGCATTCGACAGAATGCGCGCAAGAGAGTGGTGCGGGCGAAAGGACTTGAACCTTCACGAGCCGGAGCTCACTAGCACCTGAAGCTAGCGCGTCTGCCAATTCCGCCACGCCCGCATAAGTTGTGCTGTTCAGCATACCCCACAAGCTGCCCGTTCGCAACACCCCAGCTTCAAATTCATCGACGCGATCCTCGACCGGAGCAGCATACGCAAACAGCTGTCAGCAGCCCTTCGATCCTTACAGATTTGTACGTTAGCGCCCTCTTCATGCCATCAGTGCCGATACTCTAGCCACCTATATGGCGATTGCATAGATTTAAGCAGTAAAAAACACTATTTATGGCAAGATATTGATAGTTCTATGCTGAATGGCACGTATTATGTGAGGAGAACATCCATGGGACTTTTCTCGAAATTTGAGCGCCGCGTTGAAGACGGCTTCGAAGGCATAAACGACAAGCTCTTCGATGCTCCGATCTCCCCCGTTCAAATTACCAAGAAAGCAGAAAAGCAGATGCGCCGCGAAAAGACTGTTGGCGCTGGCAAAGAGTATGCTCCTACGCTCTATACCGTGCTCGTGAATCCCGATGACGATCGCCGCTTGTTCGGCATGTACCCCACCCTCGCAGGGGAAACCGAAACCTATCTGCGCGCTAAAGCCAACGAAGAAGGCTTGGTCATGGATGGCGCGCCGCTCGTACGCTTCATGGTCGACGACGATCTCAAGCATGGCAAATTCGACGTGATCGCCGAACTCGTATCGGCACCGATCATCGCACAACTGCGCAACGAAGAGCTCGAGCGCTACGGTCTCGCTCAGCAGCCCGGCTATGGCGCGCCTGCACATCCGCAGGCCCACCCCTATCAGCAACCTCAACCGCATGACTATATGCAGCCCCAGGGCTACCCACAAAACGCTCAGCCTTATGCACCGAATTACCAACAGGACCCAAATTCCTATCAATTAGAAGCGCAACCCGCTTCAGTGGCAGAGCCCATCCCGGTCCCCAACACGATGATGTTCGATCACCAGCAGCCCGCATCTGCCGAGCCAACGGCCGCCCTCATCAACATGACCACCGATCGCTCCTTCCCGCTCACCAACCCCCGCGTGCTCATCGGCCGCGCCACCAATTGCGACATCGTGCTCGACGACCTCAATGCAAGCCGCACGCATGCAGAGATCTTCCGCGAATCGCCCAATGTTTGGGGGCTCGCCGATCTCGGCTCGACCAATGGCACGCTCGTTAACGGAAAGCACATTGCCTCCGTGCTCCTAAACGATGGTGACCGCATCACCGTCGGCACAACAACATTCCTCTTCACGTTTCGCTAGACCCGTTCATGATAACCACTTCGCCAGCCGCGTTCGCGCATCGCCTGTTCAAGCAGTTCGTCAGTAAGGTAACCCCGTGATAGACATCGTTCTTCTAATCGGCCGATTGTTATTCGTAGCACTGCTCTACCTGTTTCTCTTCGCCATCATGAAAACGGGTATCGGTCTCGTGAAGGGACAGCGCAAAAAAGAGAAGACCTGGTCGGTGGCGGTCGAGAAAGGCCCAAAAGAACTAAGAGGTGCCGCGATCGATGTGCATGGTCCGGTCGTGGTCGGCAGAAGCCCCGGAGCCGATATCGTCATCGGCGCGGAATACGTTTCCTCTCGCCACGCGCGCTTCGTGCTCATGGGGCAGAATCTCTTCATCGAAGACATGGGCTCGCTCAACGGAACCGCCGTCAACGGCATGCATATATCAGAACCAACCGCACTCAAGAACGGCGACCGCGTAATGGTCGGCGATGTGACCATAAGGGTAAGGTACGCATAAATGACCACCATCAGCAACAAAAACACAGCAGGTCAAGACATATCATTCGGAAGCCGCACGGACATTGGCTACGTGCGCGATCACAACGAAGATAGCCTCATCATCATTCCGCCGCTCTTTGCCGTAGCAGATGGCATGGGCGGTCATGAAGCAGGCGAGATCGCTTCCGAGATCACCGTGAATACGCTTGCCGAACTCGCGCCGAGCCACCTGGATGCCGAAGGGCTCACCGCTGCGGTCGAAGCTGCCAACTACAACGTGATGAAGGCCCCTCGCCAGGGCATCGGACGCGACGGCATGGGCACCACGCTCACCGCAGCCATGCTCGAAGGCGAACGCTTGCTCATCGCGCAGGTGGGCGATTCGCGTGCCTACCTCTTGCACAAAGGCCACCTGCAGCAGATCACGCGCGACCATTCGCTCATGGCTGACCTCATCGAAGCTGGCCAGATCACCCCCGAAGAAGCACGCGTGCACCCGAATCGTTCGGTCATCACCCGCGCGATCGGTTCCGACATCCACATGCGCCCCGACATCTATGAGCTCAACGTGGACGCAGGCGATCGCATACTGCTTTGCTCCGACGGCTTAAGCTCCATGATCTCGAACAACGCGATCGAATCGATCATGCGCAGGCAAAGCGATGCACAGCATTGCGCCGATGAATTGGTCAACGCTGCCCTTGAGAACGGTGGCGCGGATAACGTGACGGTCGTCGTGGCGGATGTGCCGGGATTTAGCGAAGTACGCGAAAAGAAACGCGCACACAAGAATCGCGCCCTTTACACCGGACTTGCGATCGCGCTCGTCGTGATCATCTTCGCGGCTGGTTTCGGCGGCTATACCTTCATCAACAATTCAGCCTATCTTATAGAAGAGAATGGCAAGGTGAGCGTCTACCGCGGTATGCCGGACGATTTCATGGGCATCAAGCTTTCCACGCTCGACCACACTACCAATGTCGATGTCGACAAGCTCCAACCGGGCGTAGCGAACCGCATCAAGGAAGGCATGAGCGTCTCCAGCATCGATGAAGCGAACAGCCTCATCGCTGGATACGAAGAGGAGATCGCGCGCGGAGAAGCCGAAACTCAGCAAGCACAAGCGGCCACGACCGCACAGCCTGCGAACAACCCAGGCAACAACGGAGGTGGACGCTAGGCCATGACCCGCCGCAATATCGAACTTGCACTCCTTTGCATAGCGGCACCGCTCGCTATTCTGCTCTTCGCGATGATCGCCCTCAACCAGGGCGAAGAACTCGGCTGGGCAAGCATCGGCGTGCCGGTGGGTATCTTCGCCTCGTTCATCGTCTCGCACCTCGCACTGCGCAAATTCGCACCCGCGGCCGACCCAGCGATCCTGCCGATCTGCTTCGCGCTCTCTTCGATCGGCATCGCCTTCGTAACGCGTCTCGCTCCTGACCTGGCAATTCGACAGGTCGGTTGGCTTATCTTAGGCATCATCTTCATGATCGCCGTCATCGTATTCATGAAGAATATGGATAAGACCGCCAACTACAAATACACCCTCATGGTCATCGGTCTCATCCTGCTGCTCTCGCCTCTGCTCCCAGGCATCGGCAACGAGATCTACGGTAGCCGCATCTGGCTTTCCATCGGTGGCTTCTCCTTCCAACCAGGAGAGATCGCCAAGATCTTCATCGTGCTCTTCCTAGCGGGATACCTCGCCCAAAACCGCGAGATGCTCTCGGTGTTCACGCACAAGGTAGGGCCGTTCAAATTCCCCGACCTCTCCACGCTGCTGCCGCTGCTCATCATGTGGCTGCTCTCCATGGCCATCGTCGTCTTCGAGAAGGATCTGGGCTCAGCGCTCATCGTCTACTTCGTGTTCCTCACCATGCTCTATGTGGCGAGTGGTAAGAAGTTCTACCTGGTAGTAGGCTTGCTCACGATCGCCATCGGTGCGGTCATCCTCTTTTTCTTCTTCTCGCACGTGCAGGTGCGCGTCGATACCTGGCTCAATCCCTTCGCCGACCCCACCAATACGGGCTACCAGCTCGTACAATCCATCTTCTCGATGGCAGATGGCGGTCTGTTCGGTGTGGGTATCGGTAGTGGTCTTGCCGACAACATCCCCATCGTCGAATCGGACTTCATCTTCGCAGCTATCGCTGAAGAGACCGGCCTTCTGGGTGCGGCAGGCTTGCTCTTGCTCTACCTCTGCTTCGCGATCCGCGGCCTCGTCACTGCTGCACGTGCGAAATCGGATGTGAGTTCCTTTATCGCGGTTGGCCTTACCGCCACCATCGTCTTGCAGGCATTCATCATCGTCGGTGGCGTTACGCGCCTCATTCCCCTTACCGGTCTCACGCTTCCCTTCGTGAGCCAAGGTGGCTCTTCGTTGCTCGCAAGCTTTATCGCGGTGGGCTTCTTGCTCAAATGCGGCGATCAATCGACCGGCGTTGAATCGGAGACCGCATCAGGAACGGGCAATCTTTCTGCCGAAGGCGTGCTCGGGCGCGTATCGCTTGGCAAGCGCATCACGAACACCATGGTCGCCTTCTCGGTGCTCTTCGCCCTACTTGTCGCCAACCTCACCATGATCATGGTCGTCCAAGCAGACGAATATAAGAACATGCCCATCAACAATCACACGCTCGTGAAGGAATCAAAGACCGAACGCGGAACCATATCCACCTACGATAACGTGGTCCTCGCGCAAAGCGTCGAACAGTCCGATGGCACCTATAAGCGCGTCTACCCCGCGGGCACCCTCGCAGCGCATATCGTGGGCTATGCTTCAGAGAAATTCGGCACCGCTGGCATCGAATCGAGCTACAACGATACACTGAAAGGCCAGCGCAACTATGCTTCCTGGACCGATGTGCTCAATGCCTCGACCGGCAACAGCGCCGCAGGTAACGATGTGAAGCTCACGATCAATTCCACCATCCAGAAGGCCGCGCAGAACGCGCTCGAAGGCTTCTCAGGCGCGTGCGTCGTCATCGATCCGAAGACCGGTGCAGTGCTCGCGCTCGCCTCTTCGCCTACCTACAATGCTGCCGATATCGAAACGCTCCTGCAGAACAGCTCGAACTCATCGGATTCTTCAGCGCTCTACAACCGCGCCACCCAAGCACTCTACCCGCCCGGATCCACCTTCAAGATCGTCACCCTTACCGGTGCGCTCGAGAATAACGTCGCCACCGAATCGAGCGTATTCAAAGCGCCTGGTGCCATGAAGATCGGCAACGGCGACATCACCAACTTCAATGGCCGCAGCTATGGCGAGATCACGCTCGCCCGCGCGACCGAGGTTTCGGCCAACACGGTCTATGCCCAGCTTGGCGTGGAGATGGGCGCAGATATGCTCGTGAAGACCGCTGAGGATTTCGGCTTCGATCAAGACATCAAGTTCGATCTGCCGCTGGCGAAATCGCTCATGCCCAAGCCTGAAGAGATGACCGAATGGGAAACGGCATGGGCAGCCGCAGGCGAGCCGGTTGGCGAGCATGAGAGTCCCGCTGGTCCGCAATCAACCGTGCTCGAGATGGCGATGGTAGGCTGTGCGATCGCGAACAACGGTGTGATTCAAAAGCCCTATCTGGTCGACAGCATCTATAACGCCGAAGGAAAGTGCAGCTTCACCGCATCGCCTTCACCGCTCATGACCACAACGAATTCCGCTACGGCAAATCGCGTGAAATCGATACTCGAAGGCGTTGTCGCATCAGGTACGGGTGGTGCTGCGGCAGTTCCTGGCGTTAAGATCGCAGGAAAGACGGGCACCGCAGAAACAGGCAAGCCCATCGACGACAGCTGGTTCGTGGGTATCGGCCCTTCAGAGAATTCAAGGGTGGTCGTTGCGATCGTGCTCGAGGAAGGTTCGGATCTTCCGGGAGGAGCGGCATCGCGCGCTCAAGGAGTGCTCCGCACCGCCTTACAAGTGCAAGGGGTCATAAAATGACCATCTTATTAGGATATGATGGTATGCTTAAGCACAACAATAGCGCTCAAGCATGGATTCCAAAAGGAGATTAAACGTGGCTGGAAGCATGACGGGCATGACATTGAACAACCGCTATCAGCTCATCGAACGCGTTGGCATCGGTGGTATGGCAGAAGTGTATCGCGCTCACGATACCGTGCTGGACCGCGTGGTTGCCGTGAAGGTCATGCTGCCGCAATACGCAGCTGACCAGACCTTTCAAGCGCGCTTTCGCCAAGAAGCTGCATCGGCGGCAAAACTGCAGAGCCCTTATATCGTGAGCATCTATGACTGGGGTCTGGATGCTGAAAGCGATACCTACTACATCGTCATGGAGTTCCTCAAGGGAACCGATCTGAAAACAGCGATCAAAGAACGCGGCGCGATCAACCAGCGAAAAGCTGCCGAGATCGGCTCGCAGGTGGCACAGGCGCTGCAAGTCGCCCATGAAGGCGGCATCATCCACCGCGACATCAAGCCGCAGAACATCATGATCCAACCCGATGGCAACATCAAGGTCATGGACTTCGGTATCGCACGCGCAGGAGACGCAGGCTTGAGCCAAACGGCCACCGTGCTCGGCACTGCCCACTATATCTCCCCCGAACAGGCACAAGGCAAGGATCTCACCGGCCTTTCCGACGTATATTCGCTCGGCATCGTGCTCTACGAAGCAACCACGGGTCGCCTCCCCTTCGAGGGTACCGATTCAGTGAGCGTTGCAGTCAAGCAAGTGAACGAGCTGCCTCCTGCCCCGCGTTCGATCAATCCCGATATCGACCCGGTGCTCGAAGCCATCATCATGAAGGCGATAGAGAAAGATCCGGCACAGCGTTTTGCGAATGCGCAGGAGATGCGCCAAGCCTTGAACGACTATCTTGCAGGCAGGCCTGTTCCCGGTCTTGGCGTTCACAACGATCGCACCCAGGTGCTCGGCGCTGGCATCCCCCCTATGGATGGCACTGCCGTTATGCCGAAGCCTATTGGTACGAGCCCGATGGGCGCTGGCGCAACCACGAATTTCCGCTCAGGCAAACAACCACAGCCTCCGCAAAATGACAACAAGAAGAAGATCATCATCGGCGTGGTCGTTGTGGCCATCATCGCTGTTATCGTCAGTGTCGCCGCCTTTGCGTTCGGCGGAAGTGGCGAGCGCGCTACGGTGCCTGATGTCACGAATATGGCACTCGGCGAAGCGAAGACCACGCTCGAAGAAGCGGGCTTCAAGATCGGCACTGAAACAGAAGTTTTCAGCTCCACGGTCGATTCTGGCCTAGTCGTGAGTACGAACCCTCCTGGCGGCCAAGAAGCCGTCAAGGGCAGCCGTATCGATCTGAGCATCTCGAAGGGAACCGAACAAGTATCGGTGCCCGACCTTAAGGGGCAGACCTCCGAAGAAGCGATGCGCACGCTTTCCTCCTATGGCCTCAATGGTCAAGAGGGAGATTCGACCTTCTCCGATAGCGTGAAGGAAGGCTGCGTGGCCAGCCAGGATCAACCGGCAGGCTCTTCACTCAACAAGGGCGATACGGTCGTCTTCCACCTCTCGAAGGGTGCGGAGAACGTGTCCGTTCCCAATGTGGTAGGGGCAACGGTCTCGAACGCTGAGAACTCGCTTAAGAACGCTGGCTTCAAGGTGAACACGAGCTATCGCTATAGCAGCAGCACCCCCGAAGGTCGCGTCATCTCGCAGGATCCTTCCGGAACCGCTCCTAAGGGCTCGACGGTCACCATCGCTATCTCCAATGGCCCTGAAGAGGCTCAGGTCCCCAATGTGTCAGGAGAGAGCGAAGCCGATGCAACCTCAACGCTGAAGAACGCGGGCTTTGAGGTATCCGTGAAGCATATGGCGAGCGGCACCGTTGAAAAAGGATATGTCATCTCGCAAGATGTGGTCGGCAAAGCCAACAAGGGCAGCCGCGTGACCATCACCGTCTCGAGCGGCTCAGCCTAAGCCTGATTCTGTCCGAATAACTGCAACGATCGAGGATGGACCTCGATCGCAGAGGGCTTCATGCTAGAATGATTGAACCGTTATTCGCACGCCCCCGTAGCTCAGCGGATAGAGCGTCGGTTTCCTAAACCGTGCGTCGGAGGTTCAAGTCCTCTCGGGGGCGCCACAGCAACGTAAAGAATACGGCGGATGTCGTATTCTTTTTTATGCACAGACAGATCTCAGGAGGAACTCAATGGCCGGAACGCCAACGAACACAACTGCAAACACGAACAAATGGAGCACGCGCCAGCTCGTTACAATGGCGCTCATGACCGCCATTGGCGTACTGCTCTCATTCATCGAGTTCCCTCTGCTTCCTGGCGTAACCTGGCTCAAGTTCGATGCCTCGAACATGCCTGCCATGGTGGCTGGCTTTGCCTATGGCCCAGGCGGCGGTGTTGCGGTCGGTATCCTCACCGCTATCCTCCATGGCCTGCTCATGGCAGACTTCAGCGGCGCGGTCATGAACATCATCGTAGTGCTCTTCTACGTCTTGCCTGCCGCGCTCATCTACAAACGTATGCACACGTTCGCCGGTGCTATCATCGCGCTGGTCGTTGGCACGTTGCTGGCAGTTGTCGGCGCGGTGCTCGGCAACCTGGTCATCACACCCGCGTGGCTCGGCGTACCGCTCGATGCCGTGATCGCGATGATCGTACCGATCCTCATTCCGTTCAACCTCTTGAAGGGCGGCCTCAACTCCGTCCTCACGCTCATCATCTACAAGTCGATCTCGAATTTGATCACACCGAAGAAGGATCAGAAGAAGGGTCGCGCCTAGATGATCTCCTTCGAAGACGTCTCCTTCACCTACACGAACGAAAGCTATGTGCTCGAGGATCTTTCGGTAGAGATCCCGCAAGGCCAATTCGTGTGCGTGCTCGGCGCCAATGGCTCGGGCAAATCCACGTTTTCGAAACTGATCAACGCATTGCTGCTACCTGATAAAGGCGAGGTGAAGGTTGATGGGCTCATCACCTCCGATGCCCAGAATACGTTCGCTATCCGCTCGAAGGCAGGCTCGGTATTCCAGAACCCCGACGATCAGATCGTAGCGAGCCTGGTCGAAAACGATGTGGCATTCGGTCCCGAGAACCTTGGCATTCCCAATCCAGAATTGCGGCAGCGCGTTGAAGCGGCACTTGCACAAGTTGGTTTGACCGGCTTCGAGAAGCGCGAGACCAACGCGCTTTCCGGCGGCCAAAAGCAACGTGTCGCGATCGCGGGCATTTTGGCCATGGAGCCGCAGATCCTCATCTTCGACGAAGCCTCAGCCATGCTCGATCCGCGCGGCAGACGTGGGCTCATGCGCGTTTGCAAGGAGCTGCACGCACAAGGCATGACCATCATCATGATCACCCATTACATGGAAGAGGCCGCCGAAGCCGATCGCGTGCTCGTGCTGCGTGAAGGCAAGATCATGCTCGATGGCACACCCGAAGAGGTGCTCACGCAAGATGCCGAGCTGCGCAAGCTCAACCTCGACATCCCCTTTGCAACGCAGCTCTCCCGTCTTTTACAAGACAAAGGCATCGATATTCCCACCTTCGTCGATCGCGAACCTTTGAAGGAGGCATTATGGCTCTTGTATTCGAACACGTCAGCTACACCTACGCGCCTCTAACGAAACGCCAGATCAAGGAAGACCAAGAACCCCTTTGGGCTTTGAACGATATATCCTTCGAAATTGCCGACGGTGAATTCCTGGCGATCGCTGGCCACACTGGATCAGGGAAATCCACGCTGGTGTTGCACCTGAACGGCGTGATCAACCCCACGCGTGGCAAAGTGTTCTGGAACGGGCAAGACCTTTCCGACAAGAAGACCGCCAACGAAGCCCGGAGCGATATCGGCGTCGTCTTCCAGTATCCCGAAAACCAGCTCTTCGCAGCAACCGTCTATGAAGACGTGGCGTTTGGCCCTCGCAACCTGGGCCTCGATGCAACGGAGGTCGAACAGCGCGTGAAGGGCGCGATCGAGCTGGTCGAGCTTGACTACGAGACTTTCAAGGACCGTTCCCCCTTCGAGCTCTCTGGCGGTCAACAGCGCCGTGTCGCCTTTGCAGGCGTGCTCGCCATGCGACCGACCACCCTCGTGCTCGACGAGCCGGTGGCAGGTCTCGACCCTGCTTCGCGCAATGAATTCCTCGGCTTCATCGATCGTCTGCATAAACGCGGCATCACGCTCGTTATGGTCTCGCACAACATGAACGATATCGCGCGTTTGGCCGACCGCGTGCTCGTGCTCAATCGAGGCGAGATCGCATTTTTGGGTACCCCTGAAGAAGTATTCTCTCACCCTGTCGAGCTACGCGAGATCGGCCTTGGCGTCTCGCACGCTCAGCGCATGGCCAACGAACTGCGCGAGCTTGGCGTACCGCTCGAAGAGGGGCTCTACTCCCCCGAAACGCTAGCCGAGCACCTCGTTGCTCTCTTGGAAAGCAGGTAGGCCGTGAACCTGCAGACCATCTTCGGACGATACATCTCGCGCGATTCGGTCGTGCATCGCATGGATCCTCGTGCAAAGCTCCTGCTTTCGATCCTGTTCATGGTGATCGTGTTCGCGGCGCAGAGCTACGCTGCGCTCGCTGTGGCGGCTCTGTTCACGTTCGGCATGTTCTTCTTCGCGAAGATTTCGATCAAGCAGGCCTTTGTGAGCATTGCGCCCCTCGCTATTCTGGTGGTGTTCACCGGTCTGCTGAACATTTTCTTCGTGCAAGGCGGCCAAGTCTATTTCCAATTCGGCATCATCTGCATCAGCGAACAGGGCCTGCATCAGTGCTTGTTCATCGTGATCCGCCTCACGCTTCTCTTGCTCGGCATGAGCCTGCTCACGCTCTCGACCACTACGCTCAATATCACCGACGGCTTTGAGGAGCTACTGAAGCCCTTCAAGCGCTTCGGCGTCCCTGCCCACGAACTTGCGACCATGATGGGTATCGCGCTGCGCTTCTTGCCGCAGTTCGCCACTGAGCTTCAGACCATCTATCGCGCGCAGATATCGCGTGGCGCGAACTTCAAAACGAACGCGCGTGGCACCTTCTCGATGATGGTGGCGCTCATCGTACCGCTGTTCACAAGCGCATTTCGCCACGCAGAAACGCTCTCGCTCGGCATGGATGCTCGCTGCTACCATGGTGGCGCCAACCGTACCTCGCTCCATGAGCTTCGGTTTCAGAGATGCGATCTAGGTGGTCTTCTCTATTTAGTATGCGGGCTTGCCTGCGTTATTCTAGTCAATATCGTCATGGGATCATTCGGACTGTAAGGAGCAACACATGGATGAAGTGATCGACTACTTAACCAATATTCCGGCCTGGTTCTTTGCAACCTGCGAAGGCGACCAACCACGCGTTCGTCCGTTCAGTTTCGCGGCTGAAGACGGCGGCAAGCTGTGGTTCTGCACTGCCACCAATAAAGATGTTTATGCTCAGCTCGAGGCGAACCCTAAATTTGAAGCATCGGGTTGGCATCCGGGACAACCTTGGATCGTGGTAACGGGCGAAGCCGATCTGGAAGATACCGTGAGCGAAGCAACGCGCGTTGCCGGCTATGAGCACATGACCGGTCTCGGCGAAACCTACGATGGCCCCAACGATCCCCGCCTCACGTTCTTCTCTGTAAAGAACGGCATCGCGAAGATCGCTGACATCGACGGGTCAGAACGCATCATCGAGCTCTGATCCGTTCTTGAACAGACGATAACCGCTGAAGCAACTTGAAAGGGCACTCTTTGTGAAGGGTGCCCTTCTTTGTCTCCCAAAACTGTCCAAGATGAAAGCATAGTGAGTAATGCTAGAATGGATTCGCAGGTCAAAGAGCGACCGATCTCTCCCAATTTTACAAGAGATGGTCAGACGTTATCAGAAAGAAAGTGCTAATTGACCTGGGAAAACGCAAGAAAAAAGTGGCGGAGAGCTGGGGATTCGAACCCCATAGCCACATGCGTTTGACCTGCGAATATGTATTTTTCTGCTGCCAAAATCTGCCAGCAACTAATCTAATGCTACAAGAAATTAGATTAGTTTAGTCATGTTTTAGTTTAGTTTTGGGCACAAAAAAAGAGGGGCACCCCGAAGGATGCCCCATACTCCGCAATCATTTATTCTGTCACTTATTAAAGTGAGTGACGTTTTACAAGTGACTATTGCATAACCCCGCTCTTGTCGAACGTGTAGCTCTTGCCATCAATCGACATGGTCCTGCTGTAGACCATTGATCCCTCTGGCCATGTGCCAGATTTTGCAGGATGCAGGTAGTACCACTTGCCCTTATCCTTTACCCAGCCGGTCTTCATGCGGCAATCACTCCCGAAATAGTACCAGTAGCCGTTGATCTTGTGCCAGCCAGTCACAGCGTAGCCAGAGCCATCGAAGTAGTACCACGCATCGAGTTTGAGCCATTTACTCTTAGGCCACGAGCCGTCGGCATTACGGTACCACCAGCCTTTGGAGCCATGCACCCAACCCATTTCGACCTTAATGGGTGTCACGGCAGAAACCACCGCGTTAGTGAGCGCAGCCCATGAGGTCTTGTCCCAGGCTGCTTTGTCTGCTTTCGAGTCAACGAAACATACCTCCAAGAGCACCGCTGTCATTTTCGTGTTTCGGAGGACATAGAAGTTCGCAGTCTTAGCTCCACGATTCTTCAAGCCAAGAGCTGATGCAACGTTTGCGCTCAACTTCTCGGCATACTTCTTCCCCTCTGCATTGCCAGATGAATAGAAGCACTCTGTTCCCGTGCCCCCGCCAGAGTTGAAATGCACAGCGATGAAGAGGTCAGCGCCAGATGCGTTTGCGATGCGGCATTCTTCGGCTAACTCAGCGTTCTGATTGGGCTTTTCATTCGAGCAATCCACAACGGTGTGACCGGCACGACGGAGTGCAGTGATGAGCTGCGCCACGTATGCGCGGTCGCACTTGTACTCGTCGAGATACCCGACCGCTCCATAGGCTTTAGCGGAATGCCCGCCTGCGATTGCGATCTTCATTATTTTGTCTCCTTCACATTCGGTGCTGGTTCTTCATAGCCCAGGGCGCGGTTAGAGTCATCTGCACCTTTGGTGGTGGGGTCAACAACAACACCCAATGCAACGAGCACAGCAAGCAGTGCAGCAACAGCTGATAGCACCTGCTCCTGGCTGACGGGCAAGACGAAGCCGAGTGCTCCTGCAACCTCGTATACAAACACCACAACAGCCGAGATGAGCGCAGAGAGCGTGAGCTTATTCTGTAGTCGTAATTTCCAGTTGATCTTCATGATTGCTCCTAACTTTTGTACGATTTCATATCAAGCACGTCCTCGTAGAGGGCGGTACGTGTTCCATTGCCACCTAGCCCGTGATAGGCGTTGTACTTGCGCTCGAATTTCAGCTTTTCAGTGGGAGACGCATAGCCTTGCTTCACGAGCCGGGCGTGCTCCTTGTCGAGCATGTCGCCTAAGATTTCCCTGAGGGCGAAATTCTGCGCATCTTGCATAGCTCTAAGCTCAGCTGCTTCCTCTCGGCTTTGCTCGTATTCTTCGAGATGGTGCACAAGCTCTGTATGCTCGCCGCGAAATCCTTTGAGCCGTTTGTAGGCATATCCGCAAACGCCTATAACCGCAGCTGATGCGATCGTGGGGAGAGACTGCAAGACAGCTCTGATGAGTTCATCCAATGCTTTACTCCTTTTCAGGCATCAAAAAAAGCACCTTGATGGGTGCTCGAAATCGTGATTTGAACAGAAAATCTGTTTATAGTTGCTGTTTTACTGCCACTCTGATGGGTTTTGGCACATCTTCGATGGTGATTTCGCCACGAAGAATGCGCCGCACGTAGGCGTTGATGATCGCTTGACTAGCCATTGCTCACCTCCAATAACATCTCGTAGAGGTCGGTTATCGCTTGGTCTGATTCAGCCTGCATTGCGAGATTCTGTTCGTAGAGTTCGCAAATGGCGGCATCTTGTTCGGCTTGAATAGTTGGAGCAGTCTCAAGAAAAGCTTCGCATTCTTCTGCTTTTGCTTGGGCTTCTGCTTCGGCTCGCTCGGCTTCCTTTATGGCCTCAAGCTCTTCTGGGGTATAAGGAATGTAGGTGAGCCACTTATATACGCTTGGTATATCTATCTCATGAGGGGCATCGTCGGGTATTGTTTCATCGGTCTCAACGATGTTGCCGTCATCGTCTCTGGCTTCCCAATGGCCCTCTTCTTCGACATCGACAACGAAGATAACATCCTTGCCGCCATTCGGATATTCTCTGAGCACCTCTTCATGAGTGACCTCTTCTACATCGACGACGTAATGATACATGATGGGTTTGCTGCGCTCTTCGAGCCTGCCAAGCGAAAGGTCAGGCTCTGATAGCTCAATCATCTGTTCATCGAATATCTTCATCTCATCTCCTATGCTGTTCTGATCCAGGCGTAGAACGTCCTATAGTAAGGCACATTGTTATGAGCGCCCCCACCGCCAGAAGCCGATGCAGTGACTCTGGTCCCGCTACGTTTCGTATTCCACCAAGTTGAATGAGCGCCACTGTTGCTAACACTGTTGTCATTAAGGTATACGCTTGTGCTAAGGCCGTGAGTATGGGACGGCATCTCATTAGTAGTGAGGGTATGTGTGTTGCTACCACCATTCCTGATGCCCTCAGAGAATGCGCTGAAGCGCGGAAACACATTGTCAACTGGTGTCCAACTCCCACCGAAAAGCGATGCTGGGCTGGTTGAGTTGTTGCTGATGTAGACAGCTCCAACAGGATAGGCCATCAACGGAACGTTTGGAGCTATGTTGCTAGACGATAATGCACCAGTAAGCGTGTTGATGCTTACTTTCCAATCGACTCCATTTTCTGTTCTATTGGCCTTGAAGCCGACGAAGCAGATTTCCTGCCCCGCTCCCTGCCCAAAAGCCCAGTAGTTGCCGTTTGTATCCTTACCTGCGATGAGCGGGTCGAAGCGCGAGCCATCGACCTTGTGAGGAGCATTGAAGTGAATCGGCACTTTGTCGAACTGCGTCTTTGCGCCAATCCAACCCCCATTCGCTCCCGTATCATCAAAGGAGATTTCAGATATAGGCTTTTTGAATTTCGTGGGCATGTTGATAGTGAGCCCAGGTTCGGTGCAGGCTTGGCCTATGGCCATGCCGTCGCCACCCTTCTTGAAATCTAGCGTGAAGAACCCTCTATCGAGGATTACCTGTTTTTCGTGTGGCGTGTGTTTGTCTGTTACCGTGGCAATGAATTCATACTCATAATCGGTAGAAAAAACCGCATTGGTAATGACATAATCCTGGCCTGAAACCACCTCACCGAAGTCGGTATAAGATGCAGCTCCTGCTTGTCGATACTTGACCGTGCAAGAGTTGCCACCCGTATCGCCAGTTCCGCCCTTCCACACAACAGAAAACTTTACAGATGTTCCCTCGGCATCGGGCAATCCACTGGAATCAACGCGCGACACATTGAAGGAACTTAAAGATGGCGGCAAATAGGCAGTTACATTAAATGTTGCAGTTTTAGTCGTAGACAGTCCACGCGAATCTTTAACGGTGGCAGATACCGCAATTACCCCATTGGATATTGGGATGATCGACAACGAAGAGCCATTAGAAGATCTACCGTCCGCATTGATGGATCGCGATGCTACTGATGCGCCATATTTGCAGGATTCGCCGCTAATAGAAATGATCACGGGCGTTATGCCTTGGATTACGCCAGAAGACGGGGATACGCCCAAGGTGAACGTTGGTGCCATCGATTGATCCGCTACAGCATAAACCGTGGTTCGAGCAGTAGTACCTATGCCGGAAGTGGTGACCGCAGTAGCCTCTATTTGGAAAGCAATCTTGTATTTGTTGGTAACTTGCGACCATGACGATAGCGGCACTGAAAAGCTTGTACTTGTTGCTGAGAAGTCAATCTGCAATGACAGCCTATGCCTATCGATTCCAGGGCCTTGCGCGTCTGGTATCAAATAAATGTCAGGTGAATAGATGCTCAGCGCGATGCCTATGTCACCAGGACTATTCGTTGTCTTGGCGAAAGTAATCGAATTGCCAAGCGTTATCTGATCAGGAAAGTCAATATTCGCCCAGATATCGTCAAATGAAACGCTTAACCTAGCCATCTGTTACCCTTCTCGATATTTGAATGAGATATTGCCGTTCTCGCGCTGCTTCCAATGCCAGTTGTTGATCGCTAGCTCATCGGTTGTCTTAACGCGCGTAATGCTCATGACATCATCCTCGATCGTTGCCACCGCATTGCCGTTTTGAACAAATGCGATCATGTCGCTTGCGATGTTCAGATACACGTCAGGCGTACCAATGTCACCAAGCCTGATGCCCTCACTCGTCATCGTGATGTACGAATCGCGCTCGTCTGACTCACTGGAAAAGAGCAGCCTTAACCCTTGCGCCATGAGCTCGAATTCGGTTTTGGAAGTGTAGTTGGTCTTGATGCCGGTGATGATGGATACGATATTGTCGTATGCCGTCTGAGCTTGTTGTAGCTCGAACTGCGCATCATTAAGAGCCTGTTCCGCAGCTGTTAGGTCTTCAACGGCAGTATCGGGATCTCCAGCTAGCTCGTTATAGTGCGCCAGGGCTGAACCATAGGACATCTGCGCGGAATCAAGCTCGGTCTTCGCCTCTTGCAAGTCTGTATTGGCTTGAGCAAGGAGCGCTTGCGCTTCTGCGCTCAGCTGAAGAGCAGTATCGGACGATGCCACCATATCGATGCGCTCGGCCGTCTGAGAGATGCTCGTCTCGAGCTCCTTGCGCATATCCACTAGCGCCTGTGAAGATGCGAACTCGGCTGTCATGGTGTTGATGTGCTTATCAAGCGCTGCAAGGAACGATTCCTCTTCGCCCTTGATCGCTCCAAGATCAGTAAGAATTGGCAACACCGCCGCACTTGCCGCCTGCGCTGCTTTGTTCGCGGCATCAGCAAGCGACTTGACCTGCTCAGCAGCTTTGACGGCAGCGCTTGCTGCTTTGCCCGCTCCTGCAGCAACGACCTGAAGGGCTATTGCTTTCTTCAAAGCCTTTTGAGCTTCAGAGCTATCAGTTGCAGGCGTGGTGAAGTTTCCGTCGATCGTCGCTTTGCCATTCTTAACCGCGATAGATACGGTATCGCCTGGTCTGGCAGCGACAATGGACTTAACGCATGGAGTAGAGACTTGCGAACCTGCGAATCGTACCCAGATGGTACCGTCATCATCTACGCGAGTCACCGTTCCTGATGTCTTATCTGGCGACTGCTGCTTGGGAGCGAGGGCCTTTATCCCCTCTATCAAAACTCTTGAATCAGAGTGCGAGATCATGCTTCTTACCCCACGTTTCTCCTACTTTGATGGATGCCGAGCATTCGAGCGTTTGGCTCATAACGCGGGAATCGCCTGTGATGCCCGTGCGCGGTAGGTTCGAACGCACGAGCGAATAAGGAAAGACACCGGGCCAGAATTCACGTTCCACGTCATAGGTCTCATAGATCTCGGAATCCTCTTGGAGCTTGCGGTCTGCATATTGCTGCAAGGTCTCCCCTTCTTTGCGCGTTGGAGAATCTTCAACCTCTTCGATCCTGCGCCCGCGCGCTTGAATCGATGTTGGCGATGTCGGGTCATCGTTGATCGCTATAGCCTCTTGGTCATCGTCATAAACGATCACCACGTTAGGCACATCATCAAGAGGGAGCTTCTGCTTGATCGTAGGCATCAGCAACATTTCGTTTTGAGCAGAGATGATAAGGTCTGGATCATCAGGGATGCGCTTGATAAAAACGGTTCCACTGCCGTCGATCTGCATGCACAGACCGCCAGCGTTGAGGACATCCCAGATGCCATCGAGATAGCTAGACCCTAGATCATGCACCACGTGGTCACCGAGCGTGAAGGTATCTTCGATGACAACAGGAGCAGGTATACACGAGCGCAGCAAAGATGCGCAATAAACTGCTGCATCACTACCTTTGGGCGCATAGGCACCTTGCCTAAACTTGGTATCGCTCGCGCCGGCAAGAACACTCACACCCGTAGCAGAGCCGCCCCAGGCTTCATAGTCGAACTCAGAGCCATCCGGCGTGAAGAGCAACGTTGCGATGTCCTCAAGACCGCCACCATCAGGAAGCATTTCGATGCGATAGTAGCCTTCTTCGATGAGTCCTGATGCCTCCATATCGCCAGATTGCATGAGCGGCGCATCATCAGCGCTATCATACTTGATCGACACCTTCTGAATACCTGGCACTTCCTCTTCGGGCAGCCACGTATCGACGTTCATCTTGCGCACTCGCCAGCCGGCGGAATAGCTCGATAGATAATCAGTCATTTGCCGCCTCCACAATGTCATCTTCCGAACACATATGATCAGCTGTAAGCCCTATCTCGGTGATCTTCAGTGACACCGCCACAACGCCCGAATCGTACGACTCCTCGATATCGTCAAGCTGCACATCAGCCTCAAAAGCAAGGCCGTTCGGAACACGCACGAAAACAGCTCCGCCGTAATGAGACAGTTCGCGGATCAAGCGGCGTTGATCGTCACTTTCAAAGCGGATCATGTCGGTCGTAGCGGTAGCACCGCGCTTAACTCCTCGATTCCAATAGGCGTTGGTGGTGCCATCGAGGTGCTTGCGGATGTCCACGTCCTTGTCGACGTTCTCGGATAGCTTGATGTTGTAAGGCAATTCGATATAAGACCTGTCCCAGTCGAAGCGCATCCCATCAGCCACAAGGGCATACTCGACATCTCTCCACGCCACATTTCCCTCAGGAGTGCGACATGCGATACGGTAGCTTTGCGTGATATTCATGCCGAGCGAACAGAACGGAGCAAAGCGATCTGTCACAGTGCTTCCGAATGCGACATCGGAGGCGATCAGATACGACTGGTCGCTGGTAACGCGATAGATGTCGCAGACATCCCCAGCAACAACGTCTTCGGGTGCGATGGTCGTGATCGCTACCGTTCGGGCTTCATCGTTAGGGGTTATGGTCGCATCGGGCACATCAGCCAACCGTTGCCAAGCAACTGTAAAACAAGCCGAAGCCTGCTCGGACAGTAACCCAGTCGTTCGATCTTTCGCCCTTACGATGACATCATAGGTGCAACCCATAAGAAGCCCGATATCATCGATCGAGACCTCTCCTGAGTTGACTTCTGCAGCATAGATGACATCATTCGCATATTGCACATGCTCGCCATCGGGCAAAGTATAGGTCGCGCCGCGCGAGACGATCGAGAGCGCTACGCTTGAATCATCGCTTGCTTCGATGTCGAGCTTAAGAGGAAATGAGGAAAGCATTTCAGGACAGGACACGCTGCAAGTGGGAGCGTCAACGATCCTCACGCTTGCAAGCTCAGATGACACCCAAGCTCCACCTGTAGTGGCAGAGACCCGCACCGATAGCACCTCGATACCTTCGAGCTTATCTGCAGGAATGAGCGCGTAACCACTTGCGTCGTTACCATCAGCGATGCCGACACCAGCTTCATCAGTGATAACCCATCCTGTTTGCATGGCTTCGGTGCCCAAGGTCCAGGTAAGCGGCAGCGATTCACCGCGCGCGATGTAGGAGGGAGCCGACAACCTCACCCAAGATGGCGAAGAGACAGGGGTCACCTTGACGGTGTTGGACCAATCACCGTACTTGGTCTCATCATCGCTCTCGAGCTTTCTCCGGGCGCGAGCGAAGCAATCTTCACCTTCGGTGAGACCTGTGATCCACACTCGTCCAGCATGTGCGTAATCATGCTCAGAGCCAGGCGCCGCATTTGCTTCAGCGAGCAAGGCTGTGTCTTCCCAGTCGAAGTCGAATTCGCTCACTCCATCGGTCGAGTGCCACGAATACTCATCTTCACCCCAAGTGATCTGAGTGCTACGAATGAAGTTCTTCAACTCTTCGGCATCGAGATTGAGCACGGTATCATCAGGCCATGCAACGTCAATCACCACAGAGGTACCGTTATCACCAGATGCCGCATTGAAGATGAAGGGCGTTCCCAGGTCGATCGTCATGGGCGGTTGGTAGACCGCCGTGAATTCAACGGGGATCGAGCGGCGGGTGTAATCGTCGTAGGATGACACCAACCGATACCACGTATGCGTGCCCTTTTCGGTCGGGGTCGCATCGGTGAGTAGATCGCATAATGCGGTGATGGTCTCACCGCCAGTCGCCACCTCATCCCAATCGGTCTCGAGGGCGACTCTTGCTGCATCGCTGTATTCCGTGCCCACAAGCCGCTCAAGGGTGAGCGTCTGCACGGGGTGATCCTCATCTGCATTCGCAGAGCAAGATACGATCACCGTATCTCCGTTCGCGACCCTTATGCCATTGATGGCTGGCACATTGGGTCGCGAGAACATGCGCCACGATTTCTCTGCCCAGGCACCCGTTCCGGCAAGTCCACGCGAATAGGCACTAACGGATAAATAGACGAACTCATTCAGACTGTTGAATGAGTTCATGCTCTCGATCTCCGATACCTTCTTTCGCCACGTAAAGCTATCGTCGGTTCCCATATCCAACTTGATGATGGTCTTGCTCAGTGCTTCATCCGTTGTGGTCGAATGCTTCCAGATGCCTACTGAAGCTACCGTGTCATAGCGCTCTCGATTGTAGGCACCATCGTCTGCGGTGATGGTGACCTTCAGATACTTCTCGTTATCGATCGTTTCAAAATCGAACGATACCTCTGGAGCTTTAGGCGGCTCAAGGCGCAGGGTCGGCGAGCGATACCACTTAGTCCATCCGCCCTGATACCAATTCTTGTATGCTCCTCGCACCCACACATCAATCTCTTTGATGGTTTTGTTAGAGCAGGGAAAGAACGCTTTGCGAGAAACGTTGAAGGTGTGGCTATCGGTGGTACCTTGCCCATGGTTGTGCTGATAGGTCGGCCGATTCGCATTCGCTGAATTGCTACCCCAATCGAACGTGAGATCGAAGTCCATCGAATCGAAATCATGATGCTTGTAGAGGTATTGGGTCACCAAGTTGACCGATACGCTGAAGGTGGTTTCGTCCGTTGAAATAGTAGGAGTGAATATGCTCGAGATGGTATCTACTGCCATTACCTACCCCATGATCCCTTGAAGCCGCAACTGCCTACCGATGTCACGTGCCATGTCTTTGGCATCGTTGCCATCGGAGTAGTTGAGGCGAATGTTGATATTGTTGACGGTTCCGCCAGCACTCTCCATCTCTGAGGCGATGGCGGATGCGAACGGGCGCATGTACCTGCCATAGAGCGGCATCGCCACCTCTGCCCCCGCATCACCAACGCCTTTGCTGCCATCTCCTAGAAGTGTTGGTTTCGTAAAGATCGCACCCGATTTGTACCAAGAAACACTCGTGTGAGGAACGCCACCTGTTTGCGGATCGAACGAACCAGTCATAGAGAAATGCGGGAGCTTCACGCTGCCCGGAGATACATTGACGCGCACCGTCTTGTCGCGAAGTGATGCGAGCGATGAGCGAATCGAGGAGACCGCGTGCTGCGCTGAAGCGCTGGCAGATGAAAAGGCAGCTGATGCTGATGCGGCTATACCCGAAAAAGCTGCGCCACCTGTCGCGGATACTGCGACCATCGAACCGCTAAGCGATGCCATCCCTGAAGCTGCTGATTGCGTCGCTCCTGACAAGGATGCCATCGAGATAGCGCTCGTCATCGTCGCTTGCGCTAAGGTACCTATACTTGCCGCGATCTCTGAGAAGCTCGGTGCCGCGCCCTGCATAACAGGAGCAGCAGCGCTCGCTGCCTCTGAGAGCACGCCAAAGCCAGCTCCTGCCGCATCTGCGCCTGAAGCGATCATAGGAAGCGCGGAAGATATCATGAGCAGCCCCATTGCTGCCATCATGGCAGATACGCCCATCGGCACGATAGCAGCCGCAAGAGCAGCCGCAGGAGCAGCTCCAGCCGCCAACCCCGGAACAGCAGCGATACTCGGCGC
>OGPW01000056.1_pt1 | contig 84789 bp, 68 predicted proteins | sample 1553061 | NCBI WGS metagenome assembly OGPW01 (sample SAMEA2580292, study PRJEB22360) | human gut metagenome | biome: human gut; feature: human-associated habitat; material: faeces | place: Denmark | collected 2008/2010
TCAGCGGTTCTGGTGTCATGCAGAAGAGTAGGTGGGTAGGCAACTACTACGTTGGTTCGGATGGCGTGATGGCTACGGGCACGTGGATCGGCAAGTATCATGTGAACGCGAGTGGCAAATGGGACGCCACGCGATAAGAGATTGGCCCGGTGCGACAAGGGTCGAAGCAAGAGCTGAGATGTGCAGTCGCGCCCGATGAAGACGAAGGATGGCGGTTATGCAGAAGATCAAAGAGCAAACTTGCTTCACGGTTAAAGCTGCGCTCATGGCAGCTCTGTTCTGCGTGTTGATCGCGCTCGCTCCTGCGCAGGCATTTGCCCTGCAAACTGAAGAAACCGGCACGCGCCAGGTTACCGTTAATACCTCGATCAGCAATACCTACACGGGTCCGCTCACCGCTACGGTAACTTACGATGACAATTTCAAGAAGGGCGAGAAAACGGCCTTCACGATCAACGTTTCGAACAATACCAAGGCGCTCAAATATAAGCTTTTTTCGTTCGAGATCAGAACGCCAAGTGGTTTATCTTCGGTTGTAGACACCTCACAAGGACCGTATTTCTCTTTTAGAGACAATGGGACGTTCGAGTTGGAGATCTCTTCTGCGGGCACGTATGAATTGAGCATTCAGGTAAACGAATATACCCCCAACGGTGATGGTACGTTGAAGTTCGAAGATCCGGCTCGTTTCAAGGCGGTATTCACAGTGCCCGAGACGGGCGATTTTTCCACGATAGAGTCGCGCGTTAACGAGATCGCTGCACAGTGTCAGCAGGCTTGCGGGAATGATGAATATGCCAAAGCACTGTGGCTCAACGATTGGATCATCGATAATACTACCTATGATTCCGAAGGCATTAGCAGTGGTGCCGAGAGCGTTTTTGGTAAAGGGATCGGAACGTGCGAGGCCTATCACGAAGCGTATGTCATGCTCCTGAATAAAGTTGGGATCCAGACCAGGCGTGTTGATAGTGCTGGAGATGATCACGTGTGGACGGGTGTCCTAATCAATGGGAATTGGTACAACGTTGATACCACGTGGAACGATAGCCCGTCGTTGAGTGATTTTTATCCCGATGTGCGTCATCTCTATTTCGCGTTACCTTCCAGCATCATGCAGACGGTGCACAAAAACTGGGATGGGCAATACCTGGTTAGTTATCCCAACAGAGCTCAATTCGATGCTTCTTCGTACGCCGATAACTATTTCATCAAGTCGGGCAAGATCGGGCAATATGTCGAGCCTTATTATGGCGGGAGTGGAGAGTATAGTGTGTCGGCTCACCTTGCCAACAAGGAGACCTCATTCGAACTTGACGCCGTGAAGGGCAGTTGGCCCGATGATTATAAGAACGTGATCTACGGCCTGGTTGCCCATCAGCTTGAAGCGCATGATTGGGGCAGTGGGATTCAGCTGAGCGCGAACTATTCCAACAGCAAGCTCTGTTTTAGCGTTACGTACAAATCGGATGGTTCGGGCGATAGCGGCAACACGGGTGGAGACTCCGGTAACACTGGTGGGGACTCCGGCAACACGGGTGGTACCGGTGATTCTGGTAACACAGGCAACACTGGTGGCAACCAAGGAAGCGATACAGGCAACACAGGGAACACGGGCAATACCGGTAATACTGGTGGGAACTCTGGCAATGCGGGCGATAATCCCGGCACCACTCCAGGAGGCAACACAGGTAACTCGGGAAGCACGACGAACCCTGGAAACACCGGCAGTTCAACCAACACGGGCGTTTCACCCTCTCCTGCCCAAACCCCCGACAAGGCTCCTGCGGTGACGGGCAGCTGGAAGAAGTCGGGTGGCAAATGGTGGTTCTCCTACAGTGCCAGCATTAAAGCTGCGCAGGGAGGCAAATCCTGGCCAACCAACGAATGGGTGTCCATCAAGGGAAAGAAGTACCATTTCGACGCCAAGGGCTACATGCATACGAACTGGCAGCGATTCGATGGCAAGTGGCGCTACTTCGCGGGTGACGGAGCCATGCGAACAGGCTGGCAGAAGGTCAAGGGAACCTGGTACTACCTTGCCAGCGATGGTGTCATGCAAACCGGCAAGAAGACCATCGGCGGCGCAACTTACTATCTGAATCCTTCTTCAGGAGCTATGAAGACCGGCTGGAACAACGAATCTTCTGGCTGGCATTACTACGCCTCTTCGGGTGTGATGAGAACTGGCTGGCAGAAGGTGGGAGGCAAGTGGTATTACCTCGATCCCTCAAATGGTGCCATGAAGACCGGTTGGCTCGATGTTGGCGGTAAGACCTATCTTTTGCGTCCTTCATCAGGCGCGATGATCACGGGCTGGGCGCGAGCCGATGGCGTATGGTATTACTTCAGTGGTTCTGGTGTCATGCAGAAGAGCAAATGGGTCGGTAACTACTATGTAGGTTCCGATGGCGCAATGGCTACGAACACCTGGATTGGTAACTATCATGTGGATTCAAGTGGCAAATGGGACAAGACAAGATGATGCCGTCGAGCGGTTTCTTCGCTTAACTTTTTCTTAACGGCGGAAGAGCCCTTTTATAATGTTCGAGCGGAAAAGCAAACGTATGAGCAGTTGTAACGTAAAGTAGATTACGAAAGAGGGAAGGTTTTGAAGGGCATAAGCAACTCATTGAGCAGGCAAGTATTTCAAGTAGTTCTTTCAATCGTTCTCGTTGTCTCTCTCATGCCGGCACTTGCGCATTCTGCGTATGCCGACGAGATCGAAGACGCAAAGAGCAGCAGTGAGACTACCGAGCAGGCTGCTGCCGGTCAAACAAGCAGCGAAGCTGAAACCCAAGCGCTCGGGTTCGTTTATTTCGAAGAAGCCGATCTTATCGCAGGTGCCCCGCAAAAGGTGGCGATCGATATCGACAACGATGCGATCACGATTAGTTCTGCAGTGCTTACCTATCAAGATCCTACTGGCGCACAACACGAGGTCTCAGTAGAAAAATGTGCGGATTCTGCTGCATTGTTCACGCTTCAGACCGAAGGTGCAGGAACGTATCAACTGCTTTCGATGGTGGCACAGGCAACGACTGCATCAGGCGAGCAGAAGACCTATTCGCTCGATCTTGCAAAAGAGGGTGCCAACTGCGCATTCGAGGCGCAACAAGACACGGGCATGGCCTTGAGTACTCAGTCCGAAACTGAAGAAGTGTCCGATGGGGATATGTCCATCTATGCGCTCAACGATGAGGGGGAGCTCGAAGGGACGAGCGATCTTGATGCAGCGGCAGGCATTGTGGCTGCGGCTGCTGCCGAAGAGGGCATTTCGGCGCAGGCTAATGATGGCACGATCGTGGTTGCGCTCGATCCTGGTCATGGAGGAACCGATCCAGGTGCAACTTCCAATGGTCTCAATGAGGCAGATGTAAATTGGAAGATCGCGCAAGCATGCAAGGCTGAACTCGAGAAGTATCAGAATGTTCGCGTGTATATGACCCGTACGCAAAATGAACTGCCTGGCCTTATCGAGCGCGTTCGTCGTGCAGCTGAACAGGGCGCAACGGTGTTCGTGAGCATCCATATCAACTCTGCAACGCCTAGTGCTCATGGTGCAGAAGTTTGGTATCCGAACGATAGCAGCTATAACAAGGATGCGCATACGACTGGCAAGGAATTGAGCCAGAAGATCTTGAACGAGCTTACCGCACTGGGGCTTTCGGACCGTGGCATCAAAACAAAGGATACGCAAACTAACAGCAAGTATCCTGACGGCAGCGTGCGCGATTACTATACGGTCATCGCTAACGCGCGTGAGCGTGGCATTCCAGGCATCATCGTCGAGCATGCATTCATCTCGAATCCAGAAGAGAACAAGAAGCTTGCGGACGACGCGTTCTTGCGCCAGCTTGGTCAGGCTGATGCGCGCGGTATCGTCAAGACCTTCGACTTGCAGAGAAAAGGTGGCGCTTGGCAGCAGCAGGCTGATGGCACCTGGAAATATCAGTACACCAATGGTTCCTATGCGGTGAACACCTGGGTGACCGACAACAAGAAGCAGTACTGGATCGATGCGAATGGTACGATGGTCACCGGCGTGTGTGCCGTGGAGGGCAAGGTCTATCACTTCGATTCATCAGGCGTTCTGCAAACCACTGCTGGCTGGAAGCAGCTCAATGGCAACTGGTATTACTTTACGAAGTCGGGCGCTGCTCAAACCGGTTGGGTGAAATCGGGTGGCAAATGGTATTACCAGGACCCTGCGAGTGGGGTCATGAAGACCGGCTGGGTCGATGTTTCGGGCAAGAAATACTTCCTCACCGCATCGGGCGCGATGCGCAGCTCAACGGGCTGGTTCAACGATGGTGGTAACTGGTACTGGATCACTGGCTCAGGTGCGGCAGCAACCGGCTGGGTAAAGTCAAGTAGCAAGTGGTATTACCTGGATCCCGCGAGTGCGGTCATGAAGACTGGCTGGGTCGATGTTTCAGGCAAGAAGTACTTCCTCAATTCATCGGGCGCGATGCGCGGCAGCGGCTGGTTCAAGCAGGATGCTGGCTGGTACTGGATCACCGGCTCAGGCGCTGCAGCAACCGGCTGGGCAAAGGTGAAGGGCAAGTGGTATTACTTCGACTCTGCGAGCGCTCTCATGAAGACCGGTTGGCAGAAGGTTGACAACGATTGGTATTACCTCAATGCCAATGGCGACATGAAGACTGGTTGGTTCAAGCAAGGATCTACCTGGTATTACCTGAAGGGTTCTGGTGCCATGGCTGTCGGCTGGCAGACCGTTAGCGGCAAGCAATACTACTTCGATGCCGAGGGCAAGATGTTCACGGGCGAACATACGATCGACGGCAAGCCGTGCTTCTTCGACGCTTCGGGCGCGTTCATCGGCAACGGCACGCCTATCATGGGTGTCGCAAAGACGAATGCTGCTACGATGACCAATGCGTTCGTCCGTCAGCTCGCCTTGATGGGTAAATCGTACCCTTCTGATGTTCTTGGCGCAGGTGGTGCGCCTGATCCCGCAACCTTCTGCGCGATCATCTATGAAGAGGCAACGGCAGAAGGCGTGCGTCCCGAAGTGGTGTGGGCGCAAGTTATGTGGGAGACTGGTTGGCTGCAGATGGGCGGCGATGTGAAGCTTTCCCAGTACAACTTTGCGGGTCTTGGCGCTACAGGCAATGGTGTTGCTGGTGCAGGGTTCCCCGATGTGCGCACAGGCATTCGCGCGCAAGTTCAACATCTGAAATGCTATGCCTGCACGGATGCGCTGAACAACGATCGCGTTGATCCGCGGTGGTCCAGCAGTTTGCGCGGAAAAGCAAAGCTTGTTGAATGGCTCAGCATCCCCGAGAACCCGTTTGGCACGGGATGGGCTGCGAGCGCTGAATATGGCTATAATCTTCGCGGGCTAATGAAAGATAAGCTGGGCATTTAGCCTGGTTATGCGCTACAATGATTTCCACGATCTCGGCATTCGCAGCATCATCACACCATTCGTTCGAGATTGTCCAACGGAGAACATTTGAGTATCGAGGCGGCTCGCGCATGAAGGCTTGGTCGTTTGAATGCTCGTTGTTCGTTCGTGGATAGTACGCAGTAAGGGCACGCTGCTTTACGCGGCGAGGGATCGACATGAAGGACTGTGGTTCGTACATGATGAAAAGAACTGAGATGGCATCGCACGCATGGCTCAAAGTTGTGCTCTATGGTGCGCTTGCTTCATTGCTCGCGGCATTCTGCTTGATGGGTGCAAGCCATATCGCATATGCAGATGTTGCGGAGGGCAGCAATCCTCCTACGCAAGGAACCACCACTCCTTCCGGGGCCACCGGTGAAGACAATGACAGCACTGGTAGCGGTAGCGCGACTGGTACCGATACGGGTTCAACGTCAACGGGTGGAGCAACTACCGAAAACACAGGCAGTGCGACCACCGGAGGCACTGCCGATAAGAACCCAGACGCTACTACGAAGCCCGCAGATCCTTCAACGAATGATCAGACCACCACTCCCGATACTCAGAAACCTGAGAAAAAGCCAACCAAAGCAGGTTGGATGCAGGATGCCGATGGCACCTGGTATTACTTTACGAATCCGAATGCCAAGCCTGCTACTGGCTGGGTGAAATCGGGTGGCAAATGGTATTGGATGCAGCCTGAGAAGAATGGTGCAATGGCCACGAGCACCTGGATAACCGATCAGGGAAAACGCTATTACGTTAACGCTTCGGGTGTCATGGTGAAGGGCTGGGCCAAGCTGAGTGATGGCTGGTATTACACGAACAAGTCCGGTGCTCAGCAGATGAACGGCTGGGTGAAATCGGGCAGCAAGTGGTACTGGCTGCAGGGCGATGAACAGGGCCTTATGGCTGCTAACCAGTGGATCACCGATCAGAACAAGCGTTACTACCTCATGGGAAGTGGCGCTATGGCAACCAAATGGTTCAAGATCGGAAGCGATTGGTATTACGCGAACAAGTCTGGCGCTCAGCAGATGAACGGTTGGCTGAAATCAGGCAGTAAGTGGTACTGGTTACAGGGTGATGAAGAAGGCCTCATGGCTGCTAACCAGTGGATCACCGATCAAGGAAAGCAGTACTACCTCACCGGCAGTGGTGCTATGGCGACCAAGTGGGTCAAGAACGGTTCTGACTGGTATTACACGAACAACTCAGGCGCTCGCGTGATGAACGGCTGGATCAAATCTGGCAGCAAATGGTACTGGCTGCAGGGCGATAAAGAGGGTCTCATGCTCGCCAACGAGATGAAGACCATCGAAGGCAAGCAGTATTCGTTCGCGGCTGATGGCGCAATGCGCGCCAATAGCCAAGTGAACCTCGGCAACGATGTGGCCGGTTATGCTTCTTCATCCGGTGCTGTTTCTCGCATCGGTGTATATAAAGACGGCAAGCTTGTTCTGACCGATAGCGATGGCAAGGTCCAAACAGGCTGGCAAAAGAAAGCTGGAAAGTGGTTCTATGGCGGCGAGGGCGGCGTAGCTCATGTTGGTTGGCTCAAGCTGGGCAAAACGTGGTATTACCTCGATAGCAGCGCTGCTATGGTAACTGGCACGCGCACGATCGATGGCAAGACGAACATCTTCGCTGCTTCAGGTAAATGGCTTGGAACCGACGCAATGGTCACGAAAGCTCAGGGCTATTCGAGCGGCACTCCTTGGTTGATCCTGGTCGATCGCGGGCGCCATACCGTGGGCATTTTCCACGGCTCGAAGGGCAATTGGAATCTTGAACAGAAGTTCTCTTGCGTAACGGGCGCGCCTGGTAGCCCGACCATCACAGGCACGTTCCGTACGACAGGCGGCAAAGCCATGTCGCTTACCACCGACAGTCGTGCTCGTTGGTGCACGCAGATCTCGGGTGGCTACTTCTTCCACACGATCCTTGCTTCCACGAGCGAACTCGGCCATAGCCTCTCTCATGGTTGCATAAGACTTGCGCCTGCGAATGCTCAGTGGATCTATCACAACATCAAAGGTGGAACCACCGTTTCGATCTATAACTAGTGGTTTGCAACATAACCCCGTAACCGAGCGCGTCTCTTTGTGAGGCGCGCTTTTGCTTGCCATTCAAAAGATTCTTATCGTATATGTTCAAAAAAATGCTATATTCAAAATAGTTGAACATCAAACACAAGTGAACACTTGCGATATGAAGAGAATCGGTCATGCTCACACGAAACGAATTTGAAGTCCTGGATAGCCTTAATGCGAACGCGCACATAAGCCAGCGCGACATCGCGCACGAAAAGGAACTATCTGTTGGTTCGGTCAATGCCGCATTCAAATCCCTTGTTTCCCGCGGGTTGGTAAGTGATGGAGCTCTTACTCAGAAGGGCGAAGATGAGCTTGCCCAGTATAAGGTCGACAATGCGATCATCTTGGCAGCAGGTCTTTCGCGCCGCTTCGCTCCGATCTCTTACGAGCAGCCCAAGGGCCTCCTTACGGTGCGCGATGAGGTATTGATCGAGCGTCAGATCAAGCAACTCAAAGAAGCGGGCATCGAGGATATCGCCGTGGTGGTCGGCTACAAGAAGGAGCTCTTCTTCTATCTTGAAGACAAATACGATGTCGATATCGTGGTGAACGAAGAATATGCGACGCGCAACAACAATTCATCGCTCAAGGTTGCGGAGGGCTTGCTCGGCAACACCTACGTTTGCTCCTCGGACGATTATTTCATCGAGAATCCTTTTAAGCCCTACGTATGGAAGGCATTTTATTCTGCGCAGTATGCCGAAGGTCCAACCGAAGAATGGTGCATGGAAGTTGGAGCTGGTCAGCGCATTACCGGCGTGACCATCGGTGGCGATAATGCGTGGTATATGATCGGGCATGTCTATTTCGACCGCGCTTTCTCTGATCATTTCGTCGAAGTGCTCGAAGAGGAATATGATCTGCCAGCAACGGCACCAAAACTTTGGGAGCAGATCTATGTCGATCATATCGACGAGTTCGATATGCGCATGAAGAAATATCCTTCGGACTACATCTTCGAATTCGACTCTCTTGATGAGGTCCGCAAATTCGATCCGTACTTCTTGGAGAACATCAACTCGAAGATCTTCGACAATATCGAAGCGGTGCTCAAGTGCGACAAGAACGATGTGAGCGATGTCTATCCGCTCAGTCAAGGGCTCACGAATCTCTCGTGCCATTTCCGCGTTGGCGAAGAAGAGTATGTTTACCGTCATCCCGGCGTGGGAACCGAAGAGCTCATCGATCGTCATGCCGAAAGCGTTGCGCAACGAGCTGCAGCTCAGCTTGGTCTGGATGACACCTATATCCACGAAGATGAGAACGAGGGTTGGAAGATCGCCCGCTTCATCACGAACAGCCGCGCTCTGGATCCGCATGACCCTGAGCAACTTGAGACCGCTATGAAGATGGCACGTCAGCTGCATGAACAGGATATCGAAGTTGAGCGCAGTTTCGACTTCTATGATGAGAGCCTCCGCTATGAGGAGCTCTTAGGTGGCCCTCAAGCTGTCGAGGCTATTCCTGGCTACAAGGCACGCGCGGAGAAGTTCGCTCGTCTTAAGGCATACGTGGAACAGGATAATGCTCCTGTCTGCCTTACCCATAATGATTTCTTCTACCTGAATTTCTTGCTCGATGAGAACGACCGTTACTACCTGATCGATTGGGAATACTCGGGGATGTCGGATTATGCAAGCGATTTCGGCACGTTCGTTGTCTGCTCGCAGCTCTCTGAAGAAGAGGCTCTGCAAGCGCTCGAATACTACTACGGCAGGAAACCTACGGAAGCTGAACTGCGGCACAACCTTGCCTATGTCGCCTTCGCGGGTTGGTGCTGGTATGGCTGGTCGCTCTACAAGGAATCGCGCGGCGAAAACGTAGGCGAGTGGTTCTACATCTATTACACCTACGCAAAACGTTATTTGGAAAAGGCGCTTGCGCTCTATGAAGCAGCAGACGAAGACCAAAAGGAGAAGTAAATGAAGTACGGACTTATGAGTGGCTGCCTGTGGGCGCTCGACACCACGATCTTAGCCATTGCGCTTTCGATGGCTCCCTTCATCGACACGGTAGAGGCTATCGCGTTCGCCTCGATCGCGAGTGCAGCGCTCCACGATGTGTTCTGCGCGATCTGGATGTTCATCTATATGGGCGTGCGTGGCCGTCTGAAGGACACGGTTGCGGCGCTCAAGACACGCAGCGGTAAGGTGGTCATGCTGGGCGCATTGCTCGGTGGCCCGATCGGCATGAGCGGCTATGTGATCGCGATCAACAACATCGGTCCTGCCTATACGGCTATGATCTCGGCGTTCTATCCTGCGTTCGGTGCGCTCATGGCAATGCTGTTTTTGAAAGAGAAGATGCAGCTGAAGCAATTCATCGCGCTTCTTGTTGCGCTTGGTGGCATCTTCATCATGGGCGCGGTCACGGTCACGAACGACCAGTATGGCGATGCCGTGATCGGTCTTGTTTGCGCGCTCTTGTGCGTAGTGGGCTGGGGCTCTGAAGCGGTCATCTGCGCATGGGGCATGCGCGATGATGCTGTCGACAATGAGACGGCGCTGCAGATCCGCGAAACTACGTCCGGCCTGGTGTATCTCTTCGTTGTGCTGCCAGTGTTCGGCGCGTGGTTCTTCGCGCTGCAAGCGGTGCCCACGCTTGGGACGGCCGTGGTTGCGCTCTCGGCACTCATGGGAACCGTGTCCTACCTGTTCTACTACAAGGGAATCGCCGTGATCGGTGCGGCAAAGGGCATGGCGCTCAACATCACGTACTCTGCTTGGGCGGTCGTGTTCGGTTTCGTGATCTTGGGTAATGTCCCTGGCGTTGTCGAGATCGTGTGCTGTTTCTTGATCATGGGCGGCACGGTGCTTGCGGCAAGCGCCTGGAAGGAACTCTTCCGCCGCAAGAAGAATGGATCGAGCAAAGATATCGAGAATGCTTCGAGCGCGGATGATAAAGGCCAGGGCAATCAGCTGCAAGCCCAAGCCCTCCCCGAGCTTGAAGGTTAGTGGAAGGCTCGGGAGAAAAGGGATAGTTCTGCGCGCGAAGGAAGAACTATAGGTACAATGAAGAGGTTGACCTATTGATTTCGATACGGAGCAGCCTTCATGTCTCAAAAGAGTGCAAGCATCATCATCCCTTGCTACAACGTCGAGAAGTATTTGCCACGATGTCTTGATTCATTGGTGGACCAAACGCTCGACGATCTTGAGATCATCTGCATCAACGATGGCTCACCTGATAATTGCCTTGCCATCTTGCGCGATTATGAGCAGCGCTATCCCGATACCATCGTGGTGATCGATAAGGAGAACGAGGGAGTATGGCGCGGGCGTCTCGATGCGATCGCGATCGCGCGCGGAGAATACATCGGCTTCGTCGATAGCGACGATTATGTGGAGCCAGATTTTGCAGAGAGGCTCTATACGGCGGCCAAAGAAAACGATGCAGATATCTCAGTGTGCGGGTTTCGCCGGGTGGATGTTGATACCGGCAAAACGCTGTCCACTGAAATGACCGAAGAGCGCGCACCATTCTTCGTGGAGCTTGAGCCACAACGTTTGCTTGAGCTCAATGGAGCACCGTGGAACAAGTTCTTCAGAGCCGAGATCCTGAAGAACATTCACGATTTCGAAAACCCGCCGCGCATCTTCGACGATATGATGCTGCATCTGCTCACCTATCCTCAGGTGAAGCGCGTTGCCTTTACGCCCCATGCGCTCGTGAACTACATCATTCGCAACGATTCGATCATGACAACGATCGATAAGAGCAAGATCGCATCGACCTATGAAGCAATGCTCGAGGTCAAAGATGTTTATCTCAAAGAGGCAAGCGGCAAGCTCCTTTACTTCCTTGATGCGGCGGCATTCCTTCACTTGGGGCTTTCGCTCATGTTTCGTGTCTCATACGACAAGACGGCTGATCTTCCAGCAGAGTTGAACTACAATCGCGCGTATCTCGACGAGAATTTCCCTACGTGGAATTCCAACCAGATCATCTCTGCGCGTAATGCGCGCAAGTATAAGGGCGCGCTACGTAAAACCTACTATGGGCGCATCATCTACAATTCAGGGCTGATGGGCGTTGCGCTGCAGGCATATCGCGCCATGATCAACGCAGGTCACGACATAAAGTGGTAAGAGCCTTTCGCTTCGCGCGCACCCTGTACAAGTGAAGCAACCTTGAACGAGTTTAGCCTCAGGACTCCAGTGCGATGAAGCTCTAGTCGAGCACTTCGCCCTCTTTAAGGAATACTTTCACCGAGTGCGGGATACGTTCTTCTTCTGGTGGAAGCGTTTTCCAGTCGCCATAACAAGAAGAGAGCACCTCATCATAGCAGGCAGGGACGCAGTATTCTCGATCTCCAAACGGCAGAAGAGCTGGTTCGAACCATGCTTTTGGCAGCGGCTTCTCTCGCTCGGTAACGCCAAGGATCTCCGCGTAGCTTGATCGGTCGCGGTTGTCCCAATCCAAAACAGCGCGGTCCATCTTCTTGGCATAGTGAATTGCCCCCTTGCGGCGATAGCAGGGAACGAGGATCTTCTTCGCCAAACGCGCAAAAGGGGTAGCTCCTTTTTTGGGATCTGAGGCTGCGAGCATTCGTGCGGTGTTCCAATATCCTATACGTTTGAATAGCTTGTCGGCATCTATGGGCATGTCATCAAGAGGGAATATGTCGATCCACGCTCCCAATTCTTCTTCGCCCTCGGAATATTCCTCATCGACGAGCGTTCGCGTGTCCATGATGCGAGCAAAGGGAAAGCGGCATGTTTCATTCCGGCAATGAACGAACTGCGACGTATCGCGCAGGCGCCATCCGTTGAATTCAGAGAACAGGATCTCAAAATCCTTACGCGGCATCATGACGTCGACATCATCGTCCCAAGGAATGAAACCCTGATGGCGAGCTGCTCCGATCAGCGTTCCGTAAGCCAAGTAATAGCTCAGGCCGTGCGATTCACAGATGTCTGCGAATTCTTCAAGAAGCTTGGTCTCGACCCGTTGGACTTCTTCGCGACTCAGTTCTTTCATTTGATCCATCCTCATCTGGAGATATTTCTATTTCTATGCCCTTAAAAGATTCAGCGCCCACTTGAAACGCTTGATGTTCGTTATGCAATATAGGGCGCAAATGACCGCTACGACCACCCATGCCGTCCAGAGGGGAAGAAGCGCAGTAGCTATCGCAAAACAGACCGTGACAACGATTGAGCCTGCCATCGAGCTGACCTTTTGTACCTTGAACTCTCGTCCGATATACCATTCGGTATACAGAGAGCGAATGATCACCGCTAAGACGGCCCCTCCGAATACGATACCGATCGAGTGAAACCAGAACGTTCCAACAACTGCAAACAGCGCACTGATGCCCAACGTAGCGATGTTGATCGCTAAAAGACGGCTCTCTTTGCGCAACACCCACAAGAAGGTATTACCTACTACGCCCATTCTGCTGTTGAATATGCACAAGGGCATGAGCAGCGCGAAGAAGGTAAAGCTCGCTTCATACTGGGGCAGCCACCAGGTAAGCAGAGCTGCCATAGGAGCATAGAGGACATAGGTGAGAGGCAGGAGCACATCAAGGGCATTGCTTGCTGCCAGATAGAAATTGACCGCTTCGTCCTTCTCGGCCTGGCGAAGTGCGGGGAAGAGGACCATGCTTGCTTGCGATACGAGCGTCATGACGAAAGAAGTGATCGAAACAGCCAAGGAAACGATACTGAACTCTTCGATACCCCAGTTCGCGTCCACCATGAATCGGGCAATACCCAAGATCAACGATCCCGCTATGGTTGAGAGCAAGAGCTTGCTGCCAGCCCTGATGCTCTTCCAGGCCAAACGGAATGAAGTTTGGATGTCGACAAGGCCAGCATGGAGGAAGTCGCGGCCTTTCCATAAGGAGAATCCTAGTGAAGCCAAGCGGGCAATGGCGTAGAAGAAAACATAATGCCTGAAATCGGAATCGCCCGTAACGAGCATTACCAGAAGAGGCGCAAGAAAACACGTGCAATTGATTATGGTCGAGATCGAATAAAGCTTCGATTCGTTCATCGCTTGGAAAAGATATCCAAAGAAGTTAGAGCAGTTGTTAAGGAGAAGATAGACTGCCGTCATCAGAATGACGAAGGAGCGATCGCCATCGAACACCCCTGAAAGCGCTACTGCAACGATGATGCCTGCGAAGATGAATTGGTAGCCGCATTCGACCCAAAACTGAGAGGCAAGTTGCTTTTTGTTCGTTTCGTCCCTTCGCTTGCCTCCCTCGATGAGGTACACGCCATCATTCAAGCCGAGCGTAAAGAGCGACAGATAGGTGGTATAGAAGATGAAGAGCTGCCAATAGCCGAAGTCTGCAACACCGAGCAATTTCGGCACGATGAGCGAGGTCAAAAGACCGACGAGCGTACTGAGGCCTTGGGCGCCTAACGCAACAGAAAAATTTGAAAGAATGGACCGGTAATCCATAGGTGATGCTGCCCTTTAAATACTTCTACTCGTTCGCACTCAGTTGCCTTGATCGCACGGAGATGGTCTTGCTTCGCGCCTGTCTCTTCACGGTGCTTATTCACACCTACCTAGTCTAGCGTATCGTTTCCAAGGAGCAGCGAAGAGGATATTCGGCAAAGAGCGATTCGGCATAACTTATGCGGTATATTTATAGATGCATTTTTCGATAGGGAAGTAGGCAATCCTTTGGCAGACCAAGACGATCTTCACCTTATCAAGCAGTTCGAACTTGAACTACTCGATGAGTTTCTGCGTATTTGTAAAAAGTATGATCTGCAGTATTTCCTTGCAGGTGGTTCTTGTCTGGGGGCGGTGCGCCATGGGGGCTTCATCCCGTGGGATGATGACATCGATATAGGAATGCCGCGAGAAGACTATGATCGGTTCTGCGAGATCGCTGCCAGCGAGCTCGATGATAGGTTCACGCTGCAGAATTATCATACAGAGCCTAACTGCGGATTCGTGTTCGGCAAGATCAGGCGGAAGAATACCATCTACTCCGAAAAATACTCTGCTCATCTCAACATGAGCCAAGGAGTCTGGATCGACCTTTTCCCTTATGATGTGCTTCCCGATGAGGAAAACGATCAAAAGAAGCTGTATGAAAAGATCGAGTTTTGGAAAAATCTCTATATCGTCCGTTGCGGATACAAATTCCCTGAAAATGGCGGGAGTTCGCGAAAAGTTCTGTATCGCATCGCCAAGATCGTGAGCATTTTCTTCTCGAAGAGTTACTTGATAAACAAGATCGATGGCTTGCGCAGGCAGTTCGATGAAGGGAACGGATGCGACGTTATACCCTATGGGGGGGCACATTCTTTTGAGCAAGAGCGCTTGAAAAGGGCCACGATCGAAGACTATGTCCCTATCGAATTCGAAGGGCGAACCTGTAACATCTTGGCAGACTATGATACTTATCTGACGGATTTTTACGGAGACTACATGAAGCTTCCTCCTGAAAGCGAACGAGGCGGTTTTCACAATATGTTGGAATTTCGGGTTCTCGATGGAGAATGAAGCACGGAGTGAAGAAATCACCGCACTGCGATGCTTCACGCGAGATTTGTAAGACATAATTATGGTATGCGTTATAAGGAATCTGAGAAATGGATGCGATGAAAGGACCAGGCATGCTTTTTGCGGCAATTCTTGCTGGCGGTAGGGGCTCGCGCATGGGTAGCCAGGATAAGCCCAAGCAGTATTTACTGCTCAATGAAAAGCCGATCATTATCTATACGGTTGAGAAATTCATCACCTTTTCTGAGATAGAAGAAGTGCTCGTGCTTTGTCCTGAGAACTGGATCGAACCCACGAAAGATATCTTGAAGAGCCATTTTGGCAACGATCCGCGCATCAAGGTGCTTGCTGGCGGTGTTACGCGCAACGATACCATCATGAATGCGATCGATTACCTTGATGCAAGCTACGAACTCGATAGCGAGGCGGCGCTCATCACGCATGATTCAGTTCGTCCCTTCGTCACATACCGCATCATCGAAGACAACATTCATGCGATGGAAGACTACGATATGTGCGATACGGTCATGCCTTGTACCGACACGATCGTTGAGAGCATCGGTGGCGAGATCATCACGAACATTCCCGACAGAAGCCACCTGTATCAAGGTCAAACGCCGCAAACATTCAAGATCAAGAAGATGCAGCAGGTCTTCAATTGCTTGACCGAAGATGAGAAGAGCGTGCTTACCGATGCATGCAAGATCTTCACTACGCAAGGCGAGCCGGTAAAGCTGGTAAAGGGTGAGCCGTTCAATATCAAGATCACCTATCCTTCGGATTTGAAGATCGCGCACGCGCTCCTCGGGATGGAATAGCAATGCTCAACGCAGTTTATCAACTTACAGCACCACGGCGTATCGAGGTCGCGATCGTTGATGAGCCCATCACCGATGAATCTCTCATCGTTCGTCCGCGCTTACTTTCGATCTGCCATGCCGATCAACGCTATTATCAGGGAACGCGTCCGCCCGAGGTCATGGCGCAGAAATTGCCGATGGCGCTTATTCACGAGGGGCTCGGCGAAGTCGTTGAAGATCGAACGAATACCTTCCGACCAGGCGATATGGTTGTGATGATTCCGAACATCCCCTGTGAGCAGGATTCCTATAGAGCCGAGAATTACCTACGCACGAGCAAGTTCCGCGGAAGTTCGACCGACGGTTTTATGCAAGAGCTGATCGTCACTACTCCCGATAGGGCAGTTTTGGTGCCTGAAGGCGTCGATCCTTATGTGGCTGCCTTCACTGAATTGGTATCGGTGTCTATGCACGCAGTGAGCCGTTTTATGCGATTCAGCCACGACAGCCGTTCCACGATCGGTATATGGGGCGACGGAAATCTTGGCTACATTACGGCGCTCATGCTCAAAAAGATGCTGCCGAGCTCACATGTCTGCGTGTTCGGGTTGAACGATTTTAAATTGTCCGACTTTACGTTCGTGGACGCGACCTATCATACGACCCAGATTCCGTCCGATCTTAAGATAGACCATGCGTTTGAATGTGTCGGAGGGCTGGGTTGCAGTGCTGCGATCGACCAGATCATCGATCGCATTCAGCCTGAAGGGACGATCTCGCTTCTGGGCGTCTCGGAGAATCCGGTGCCGATAAACACACGCATGGTGCTTGAAAAAGGCCTGCGCCTGTTCGGAAGCAGCAGAAGTGGACGAGATGATTTTGAAGCAACGATCGATCTCTATGCAACCGATCCTTCGGTCGTTTCGTATTTGCGTCAGATCATAGGTCAGGTCGTGCGCGTGAGCGATATACCCGATATCGATGAAGCATTCGAAGCAGATATCAAAAAGGCGGCAGGTAAGACGATCATGGAATGGCGCATATAGCGGTTGAGGCGATCTGCCTTTAAGCAATACGATATGGTTGCGTGAATAAAGGGACGTTCAATCCAGTATAATGTAGGGTTAGTTATAGATTCAGCGCTGTATGATCATTCAAAGGAACCTAGTGAAAACACTGCTCATCATACCTGCTTATAACGAAGAGGAATCGCTCAAAGCAACTATCGATTCGGTGCAAAAAGAAGCGCCAGATGTCGATTTCCTCATCGTTAACGATGGGTCGAGCGATGGAACCGAGCGGGTCTGTCGAGAAAACCACTATCCCTTCCTGGATCTTGCGACCAACCTCGGCTTGGCAGGTGCCTTTCAGGCTGGCTTGAAATATGCCTATCGTCATAACTACGATTGCGCGATTCAGTTCGATGCTGACGGGCAACATCTTCCTGAGTACATCGCCGAACTGCGCGATGCGGTCAAGATCTATGACATCGCTATAGGATCGCGCTTCATCGATCAGAAGAAGCCCAATTCGTTGCGTATGTTCGGAAGCAATTTGATCCAGTGGTCGATCAAGGTCACTACGGGGAAGAACATCACCGACCCCACTTCAGGCATGCGGGCATTCAACAAGCGCATGATCGCCTATATGGCCAACGGGCTCAACTATGGTCCTGAACCCGACACGGTTTCGTATCTCATCAAGCGCGCTGGAGCAAAAGTTGTCGAAGTGCCCGTTGAAATGCAGGAACGTGTTGCAGGCGAGAGCTACTTGAAGCCCTGGAGCTCTGCGATGTACATGATGCGCATGGCTATCTCGATCCTCTTTTTGCAATTCTTCCGCAAGAAGATCGGGGGCGATAGCCAGTGAGCCTTGTTCTTCGCATCGGTCTTATTGTCGTTTCTATCCTCACGCTCATCTTCATTACGCGTAAGGTACGCAACGCGCAGGTGAGGCTCGAAGATTCGATCTTCTGGTTCTGCGTTGCTGGCTTGTTGCTCATCTTGAGCATCTTCCCGCAGATCTTCTATGTTATCTCCGATTTTGCCGGGATCATCTCTCCTGCGAATCTGGTGTTCTTGCTCTTCATCTTCATCCTGCTCATCTTAGGGTTCAATCTCAGCGTTCATCTTTCTCAGACTGATACGAAGCTCAAGGAGCTCACGCAACAGCTCGCGATCGAGAAATTCGAGCGCTATTGCAACGACCGTGAATTGCAGGTTGCCCAAGATGAAGCTGAGCAAGCGAACATGCAGACGAATGTCGCTATCGTAGAAGAAACCGTCATCATAGACGAGCGCTAGGAAGAGGTTCTTATGAGCAACCATTCGCCTCTTGTGAGCGTTCTTGTTCCGATATGCAATGTTGAGCGTTATTTGAGGAAATGCCTTAAATTCTTGGTGCGTCAAACGCTCGAAGATATCGAGATCATCTGCATCGACGATGGATCGACCGATGCTTCCCCTCAGATCATCGCTGAATATGCGGAAAACGATGCGCGCATCAAGGTCATCACCAAACCGAATTCAGGCTATGGCGACTCTATGAACAAGGGGCTTGAGCTTGCGCAAGGCGAATACATCGCCATCGTGGAGTCTGACGATTTCATCGACGAAGATGGGCTTGAGCGCATGGTCACGCTTGCGCAAGACAACGATGTTGAGGTCGTCAAGACCAACTTCTACACGCATATGAGCGGCATCGACTATCACGAGGATCCGATCCTGCCCAATCTCGAACATTGTTCATGCGGTGTTGTTCTCGATCCGCGCGAAAAACAGGATATTTTTCTGACCCAGCCTGCTATCTGGAGCGCGCTGTATCGACGCGATTTTCTCACAAGCAATAAGATCGACTTCTTGCCTACACCAGGAGCCTCTTTTCAAGACACCTCGTTCAATTTCAAAGTGTTCGCTTGTGCTCGTCGTGTTTTCTTGAGCAATGAAGCTTGCCTTCACTATCGCATCGACAATACGAACTCTTCGGTCAAATCGCTTGAGAAAGTCTTCTGCATTTGCGACGAATATGCCGAAATGTGGCGCTTTTTGGAAGAGCGCGGGTTGCTCGAAACGCTCGGGAAACGTTTGGCGCAAGTGCAGTACGGAGGTTATCACTGGAACCTTCATCGCCTTACGCCCAACTTGCAGTATCCGTTCTACCAGCGCTTCGTAGAGGATTTTCGCCAGCTGCAAGAGCGGGGTCTTCTGGATGAGGCGGTATTCGACGAAGCGGTATGGCAAGTGCTATCGAGCATGCTTGAAGATAGCAAAGGCTTCTTCCAGGAGCATCTTGGCCCGATCCCTGTTGAGCGGTCATTTGCGGTCATCTTCTCTTCTTCTGAGCCAAAGGCAGCGCAAAAAGCACTGCGTAAGCTTACCGCGGTGCTTTCGCAGCATGACGAACTAATCTGTCTTTACGATGCGCATGACGCAGCCTTTACTGCGATGATCGTAGAAGCCCATGCGCAGGATGCGCGTATTATTGACGGGATGCAGCTTGTCGAGAGCGAAACGTTCAAAACGATCGAGAGCAAGAATATTCGAGGTCGAGAATTCGTGGCGCTCGACCTGCCGGATCTTCGCACAAAATCGCTTCAGCGTGTGATCTCTTGGGTCAAAACAGGTATGGCTGATCAGCTTGTTTGCGAAGGCGCGATCGGCTGTTGCTATGAAACGCGCGATCTTGCCGATGATGCGCGTGTGCTGCTCTGTGGCCTTTTGGCAGGAGGCTTCTATAGCAAAACAGGCTTTCAGAAGGAAGACTCGAGCTACTATCCTGCCCTGATCGCGCGGACGAGCCATTTTACCGAAGGCGCACTGCAAGCGAGCAAGAAGGACTATCTTGCGGCAAGGTCTGCATTCGATGGGCTGATCGAGTGGCTCTTCGCCGATGAGGCTTGCAAGACGGACAGAGACCTTTTGCGTCGTATCTATACGAGTGTTCTCGTGCCGCTTTGGGCGGAGCTTCTCAGAATCTATGATGCGCTTAGCTATAACGAGCGAACTGTGTTGGGCGCGAAGCCCTCTTCGCTCGATTATCCAGCACTCGAGATCGCCAAAGGGGGCGCGCCCGCGGACCAGGCAGGCGCACAAAACACTTCTGATCCAGAGCTGAGCGTGATCATTCCGGTCTACAACGCAGAAGACTATGTGCTCACGTGCCTTGAATCCGTTCTCGGACAAGAGGGCGTTTCGATCCAGGTTATCTGCATCGATGATGGCTCGAGCGATCGTTCGCTTGCCATCATGGAAGAGATCGCTCAGGTCGATGATCGATTGAGCGTGTATGCGGAGCTGAATGGCGGAGCAGGTGCGGCGCGCAATCGTGGCATCGATATTGCTCAGGGACGATACTTGGCCTTCATCGATCCTGATGATTATTACCCGTCATCTTCGTCGCTTGCGCAGCTTTATGCGGCGGCCCTTCAGAATGAAGCGAAGATGTGCGGCGGGTCCTTCATCTCGTTCCTCCCCTCGGGAGAGGTGACCCTGTCTTACTACGGCGATGAGACGCCCTATACCATCAAAGAGGCAGGGTTCAGTTCTCTTGAACAAGATCAGTTCGATTATGGCTGGATACGTTTCATCTATCAGCGCGAACTCTTTTCCGAACAGGGCTTACGGTTCCCGCTGTATCGCTGGTACGAGGACCCGGTCTTCTTCGTCAACGCGCTTGCTCTGGCAGGGGAGTATTATGTGATCCCCGAACCGGTCTATTGTTATCGCGAAGATTATAAAGAGCCGTCTTGGTCGGCTGTGAAGATCCGCGATATGCTCGCAGGCATTGCGCACAACCTTGTCTTTGCGCAGAGAAACGACTTGGATGGGCTGTATACGAGATTGATCTATCGGATCGATTACGACTACGGCAAGGCTATCCTTGATGCGATCGATGATGAAGAGGTCCTTGCACGCATCACTGATATCCAAGGGTCGCTCGAGGTCGATCGCGTGGCGTACTTGAAAGAGAAAGGATACGAGGTCTATATCCTCAAGCCGCTCTATTATCGCGTTTGTGCTGAACGAAAGACAGCGGTGCGGCGTCTTGCCGAAAAGCTCGAAGCAAGCGGGCTGTATAAGACGATGCAGACGCATTACGAACGATTCCGAAAAAGGCGTTAGGAAACGATAGCGCAATGATCCCTGAATTCATACTGTCATGCATCGTGGTAGCATTCGTCCTCTACCTGCCAGGATTCTTCATTCTCAAAGCAACCCGTCTTTCGCAGTGGGAAGCTTTTGCGTTCGCTCCTTTTGTCTCGATACCAGCTTATTGCATCCTCGGGATCGTATATGAGAAGGCAGGTTTGAGTGCTAGTGCTCTGAGTATCGGATTGCCTGTTTTGATCGTGAGCCTTGTTGTGCTCGGCGTGAGCGCTGGTCATAAAAGAACGCAGCGCCAAAAGACAGCAAGTGCGCAGGCCTCCCTGCAGAGTAGCCTCGGGTTCTACCCATTGCTGTATATCGGTGTGGGGCTTGCGGTCTATTCCTTCTTCTATTTGAGCTCGATGCCAACGCTTGGGCACGTTGCTGAAACCTACGATAACGTGTTCCACTACAACCTCATCCGAAGCTTTGTGGAATCGGGGGCATGGTCTTCGCTCGATGGATCGGTCTATCTCGATGAAGGTGCGAATTATCCCTACGCCTTCTTGTCACATGAGTTCTATCCTGCTGCTTGGCATACGATAAGCAGCTTTGCCGTTTCGCTCTTCAACGTGCCCGTTGGGGTTGCTGCGAATGCGACCAATTGCGTTTTCATCACGTGTGTCTTCTCGCTTTCGAGCTGCTTGTTCTTGAACAGACTGTTCAAGTCAAATCATCTTGCATTGCTCATCGGAGCGTTTGTCACCTTCGCGTTCGGCGCGTATCCTTGGGTGATCTTGGCGCATTGGCCGCTGTATCCGAATCTGGTTTCGACCGCTTTCGTGCCGCTGCTCTGCTTTACGTTCATGCAGGCAGTTGGCGTGAGCACTCCCAAAAAGCAGCGTGCGGTATATGTGGTCTTGTTCGTGCTGGGCGTTATGGCGATAGCGTTCTGCCAACCGAATGCTGTCTTCGTTGCGATGGTCATCCTTGCTCCCTACGTTGTTTATGAAGGGTCGAAGGCCATCGCGCAGTATTTTGCTCGAAGAAACGCAACAGCGAACAAGCAAGAGAAGCCAAAGCGCGCGCGGATCATCTCAGGGATCATCCTTGCGCTGCTCATCCTTGCGTTCTGGTTTTTGCTCTTCAAGCTTCCCTTCCTGCAATCGACGGTCAATTACTATTGGCCTCCCCTCATGAGCGTAACGCAGGCGATAGCAAGCTCGATCAGCCTTTCCCTTGCGTTGCCGTTGCCTCAATATGTTTTGGGCGTCATGGTCTTGCTCGGTATCCTCTACATCGTCGTGAAAAAACGGCGCTTGGCGTGGGTCATTGTCTCGTATGCTTTGGCTGCGTGCATCTTCATCGCGGCAGCCTCGTTGGGCAATTGCTGGCTCAAGCATTTTCTGGCGGGCTTCTGGTACACCGATCCGTATCGTGCAGCAGCGCTCGTTGGGGTAGCTGGTATTCCTTTGGCCGTTGCCGGCCTTTATGCTCTGGTGAGGATCGTTCAAAAGGTCTTGGCGACCTTGCGTCCTGCGCACGCAGAAGGTCGACAAAACAAGATCGCAGCTGGGATCGTCATCGCGCTCGTTTGCGTTGCCATCTATTCTCCCGTTGCGCCTGGCAACCTGCCGTTCTTCAAGCATGTGCAGAACATCACGGCAACTCACGCAGGGCGAGAGATCGACGTTCCCTATACCGATACCGAAAAGAATTTCGTCGATAGAGTGAACGAATTGATCGATGAGGACGATGTTGTTCTGAATCTCCCTTACGATGGCTCGATGATGGCCTATGGCTTGAGCGATCTGCCCGTTTACTATCGATCGATCGCTGGCTATGGAAGGACGAACGAGTCAGAACAGGGCGCGCTCATGCGCGAGCAGCTTTCTTCGCTCGCAACCGATGAGCAGGTGCAGGAGGCGGTTCGCGAAACGGGTGCGGATTATGTTTTGATCATGGCCAATGGCAAGGATCAGGTGAATTTCACGAGCGCCTATGATCCTGAGCTGTGGAGAGGGATCGAATCCATCAACGAGAACACTCCTGGTTTCGAGCTGGTGCTTTCCGAAGGAGATAAGAAGCTCTACCGAATCGTTTCTCCCTATTAAGCATGCTGTTTGCAGGGCGCTTCGAACGTATGCGGTGTTTGTTATGATGGTTCAGAAAACGAAAGGGTCCGAAAGGACGGAGCGTACACATGAGTTTAGTTCGCCATACGTTGTCAAATGTCATTCTTCCTACGTCCGCTGATCCACTTGGCGGATGGGATCTGTATTGCAAGCACGAACCCCTAAGCGCCGATCTTGCGGATCGTGCTGCGGAAGCTGTCTTGGGAGAAGGTCTTTCTTTTTCGGGGACGCTTGACTTCTTCACCTATTTCAATGCTTGCTCGCTCGAGAAGTGGAAGCGCTATGCGCAGATCGAGGAAGTTACGCTCGAGCTTGTCGTTGACGATCTGAATTGCGTGATCGGATGGGTCGGCCGCTCGGAAGGGGATGCAGCAACGCAGACGCTGGTGAGCGGTTCGCGTTTGTCGTATTTCGCGTGCGAAGAAACCGAACAGGGGCTCTATCGCGTTACGATCCCTGTGCCGAAGACCGACAAACAGGTGGTGGGGTTTGTGCTGCAGGCGCGTGAAGCCATCTGCCTTAAGAGCGGCGTGTACTATACGATGGTCGATGAATCCCAGGTCAATCCCGTTGTTCTGGCGCTCTGCACCACCACTTTCAAGAAAGAAGATTACATCATTCCCAATATCGAGATGGTGAAAGAAGAGATCATCGGATCCGATGAGCCGATCGCTTCCCATTTTCAGATGTTCGTTATCGACAATGGCCAGACGCTCGATGGAGAGGCGCTCAGCACCGATCAGGTGCACGTGATCCCTAACAAGAACGTGGGCGGATCGGGCGGATTCGCTCGTGGCATGATGGAAGCGATGGCAAGCGATACGGGCGTTACCCATGTGTTGCTCATGGACGATGACGTGAGCGTGTCGACCGAATCTATCAAGCGCACGTTCAATCTGCTCTCTTTGTGCAAGGGCAAGTATCTTGAAGCATTCATCAATGGTGCCATGTTGCCGATCGAAGAACCGCATCGTCTGTTCGAAGACGTGTCCTATGTGAGACGTTCTGGTGGCTATTGTTCCATCAAGAAGGACCTGATGATGAACGAGGCTGCGGATATCGTCCAAAATGAGGCGATCGACGTGGAGGTTCCCAACGCGTATGGAGCGTGGTGGTTCTGCTGTATCCCGGTGAAGCGCATCCAAGAAGTTGGCTTGCCACTGCCACTGTTCATTCGTTGCGACGATGTGGATTATGGCATTCGTTCCCAGCCGATCTATATGACCATGAATGGCATTTGCGTCTGGCATGCTGGTTTCGAAGACCGCTTCCGTCCTTCGGTCGACTGCTACCAGTACATTCGAAACTACCTGATCACCATTGCGGTCAACCAAATGCCCAACGAGAAGTTCTTCATGGCGCGCATCATGCGCGATGTCCATCTCAATATGCGCTTCATGGCCTATGACACCGTTGAGCTCATACTGGATGGGTTGGCAGACTATCTTAAAGGGCCGGAGTTCATCATGCGTCCGAACGGCGATGTGATCATGCAAGAAAAGGGCAAGAAGAACGAGGTCATGATGCCTTACGAAGAGCTCGATCTTGAGTGCCTTTCGAGCGTGCCGGCAGGCAAGGAGCTCCAGGCGAAGGAGTTCACGCCAAAGGCGCAGTTCATCAAGTTGTGGCGTACGTTGCCTTACGACCGTCATCTTGTGCCGCAAGCATTGTTGCGCGATCGTATGGGTAGAGCCATCTACACTTCTGCTGCGCATCTTGCCGTGGATTCTGCGCTCACGACCCGTATCGCAGCGGTCGACCACCACGGCGAGGTCGCTGCCATCCGCACGATCGATCACGATCGTTATCGTGCGCTCATGGATCGTTGGCATGCGCTCCAAAAAGACTATCGCAAGCGCGGCAAGGCAGTGCGCGAAGCTTATGCTGCTGCCAAGCCAAAGCTCACGTCTTGGGAGTTCTGGAACGACTATCTAGGTACCGACCTTCACCCCAACCAGGACTAGCTCATGGATCTTACGAACACGCGCATCCTTATCTCGCATACCACGATCGCGCAGGTCATGGGCTCCACGATCGTGACCGCACAGCTAGCGAGTTGTCTGAAGCGCAAAGGTGCCGAGGTAGTGGTGTTCGCATCAACCTTCGAAGGTTCCTTGAAAGAGATGTTCGAGCGGGACAGCATTCCTGTTATCACTGATGAAGAGGCGGATCTCGATCTCTATTCGTTCGACTACGTATGGGTCAATTCGCAAGTGTTGCCGTTTGCGTTCGTGCGGGCATTGGACAGCTTCAATGCAGCCTCGGAACAAGAGCAAGAGGAGCGTTTGCCGAACCTGCCGCGTTTCATCTTCAATCATATGGGGGCGATGGAGGCGGTATGCGACGAATACCCCTACATTCCGCTCCTTGAAGAGTCGATCGCTTCGCTTGAGGTGTATGTTTCGCCCGAAGCACGTGATGCGATGCAGCCGTTCTACGATGAAGCGCTGAACGAAGGTATTCCCCAGGCGATCTTTCCTAATCCGGCGCCCTCCGAGTTCGCTTTCGATCGCCTGGTCCCAGCAAAGAGAGCGCACCCTCAGTCGGTCCTGTGCGTTTCTGGCCATATGCCAGCTGAAGTTGGCGAAGCGCTGGAGCTTTTGCGAGAGCAGGGTCTGAGCGTCCACCATATCGGTGCAGGGGCGGATGAACGTGAGGTCACCCCTGAGGTCATTCAGAGCTTCGATGCGGTGATCACCATCGGCAAGACCGTTCAGTATTGCATGCTCTCGGCCACGCCGGTCTTCGTCTACGACTATCTGGGAGGATTCGGCTATTTGGATGCTGAGAACATCGAGCGCGCTCGCTATGCGAACTTCTCGGGCCGCGGGGGCGTGAAGATGACGGCCGAAGAGATCGTCGAAGCGCTTTTGGACAACTATGAAGCAGCCACAGTCTATTTCTTCTCGCAGCGTGAAGCATGGCGCAAGCTCTATAGCCTTGACGAGCGTGTCGATGAAGTCTTCGCTCTCGCTCAGCCGCGCGAAGCGCTTTCGTTCCCCTATCTGGGCTATACGAAAGTGCTATTGCAGCAAGAGCGATTCGCCGTGCGCTTTTGGCGGACATGGGCTGAGTACCATACGCTTTTCGCTTGGACCGAGGACAGTCGAGAGATGATCGATCAATTGGTGAGCAGCGTCGAGGACATCAAGGGCAGCATGAGTTTCAAAGCGGGACGAGCTATTACTTCGCCTGCCCGTCTCGTGCGCGACCTGCTCAGTCGCAAGCCTGAATAGCCCGAGCTGCTTCGAGCGCCTTCCCGAGCAATTCCTGATCGTTCTTGTTGGAGCGCGTTTCGCCTCCAACAAAGGTAAGGGTTTCGATGTTCGTTGCATGATTGGCAACGAAATCCATGATGTTCGCAACGCTATCTAAGCTTTGAGAATCCTCGAGCCAGATGAACGCATGGTGCAATCCTGCATATGCTCCCACCGCAAGGATGTCGTAGAGGCTCCAGATCGAAGAGATGACGACCTCGCCTTCAGGAGCAAGACCTTGCTCGATCTGCCAATCGTTGATCATGCGGCTTGCGTCAAAGAGGTTCGCGCCCACGATCCTGACAACATCAAGACCGTACGCTTTGTAATGATCGATAAGATCGAAGCTCAGTCCGCCCAGCGAGATCAGTCGATCGAAGCGCTTTGCATCAACGAGCTCACGGACCTCTTCGGTAAGCTGATTGTTGCCAACGCTGAAGAAGAGCGGGCACTTCTGCCCATAGATGAAGGGCATGAAGGAAAGCACGTCGCCGATGCAGCCATCGTAGGTGATGAAGGCGGTATCGCTCCATCCCCTGCCGTATTCGGTGCCGGCGCGATACACGGCCATCGTGAGCTCTTGCAGGGTCTTTCCTGGTATCTGGTGGAGGGTCGCACCGGTCAGGCTTGAAAGCTCTTCAACGACCCTGTTCGAGATGAAAGATTCTGAACCTATGATGAAGAGTTCTTTGACATTGCACTCTTCAAGTGCACTTCTTGCTTCATCGGGAATACTGCCGTGCTTCACCAGAAGAAGCGCTGATTCCAACGAGCCAGCAAGGGTGTTCGCAAGCAGACACGAAGAAGCGTCTTCGCCTGAGGCGATAACTGCCGACGAGTTGCTCGAAAACGTGAACGAACGTGCGAAAAGCTGAGCGCTGATGCTGTAGCGATCCTTGCCAGAGATGGTTTGGATGCTCTCTTCGCGGGGTTCGAGCGGGCTCATCATCATGTCGTAGACGCGCACCTCGGCTTCTTTGCTTCCTACACGGCCTCCGATCGAGCGATAGATATCGCACACTTCATCTGCTGGACCGATCATGCGGGTGTGGCCTTTTTCGATCCAGATCGCCTTGTTGCAGAGGCGTTCGATCTGGTCGCTATTGTGCGAAACGATGAGCACCGTAACGCCGTAGTCGCGGATCAAGCTCTGGATGCGTCGTTCGCATTTCTGCTGGAACATGAAGTCGCCAACGGAAAGAACCTCATCCACGATAAGGATGTCGGGCACGATCACCGTGGCGATCGCAAATGCCACGCGCGCGACCATGCCTGAAGAGTAGTTCTTCATGGGCATATCGAGGAACGGGCGGATCTCGGCGAAATTCACGATCTCGTCGAAGTGCTCATTGATGAATTCCTTCGAATAGCCCAAGAGCGCGCCATTCAGATAGATGTTCTCACGCGCAGTGAGCTCGAGGTCGAAGCCTGCTCCCAGTTCAATGAGCGGAGCGATCGAGCCGTTGATGCTGCAGGTGCCTTCACTCGGGTCAAGGACACCAGCGATGATCTTGAGAAGGGTGGATTTGCCAGAGCCGTTCGTGCCCATGATGCCGAACACATCGCCGCGCTTCACCGTGAGCGAGATGTCGTTCAACGCACGAAATTCCTTGAAGCTCAGCTCGCGGCGTGCGAGCGAGATCGCGTATTCCTTAAGGCTATGCAATTGTTCGGAGGCCATATTGAAGATCATGCTCACGTGGTCGACTTCGATCATGGTCTCGAGGTCGGCATCATCGAATGAATACGATGCCAAAAAGCCCTGATTCGGTTTTTCTTGTGCGGTCTGTTCTGTCATCGGCTTGCCCATCGGTCCCTATACGTAGAGGATGAATTTCTTCTGTAATTTACGGAACACCAGATAGCCGAGGACCAACATGACCGCCCCGATCGCGAAGCAGACAAGATTCTGTTCGAGGCTCGGCGTGATGCCCCAGAGCGCGATGTCACGCAAGTAGGTCACATATTGGTACATCGGATTGAAGTTCATGGCCGACTGCATCCAGTCAGGCAAGATGCTCATGGGGTAGAACAGGGGTGTTGCATAGGTCCAGGCAGTGATGACCACGCTCCACAGATGCGAGATGTCGCGAAAGAAGACCACGAGGGCCGATAGAAGGAAGCCGAGACCGGCGCTGAACATGAGCACATAGAGCAAGAGCAGCGGCAAGAAGATCAGATTGATCGTGGGAACCACCTGAAAGAAGATCATGACCACCGCGACTGCGATGAGGGAAAGGCAGTAGTTGATCAGCTGGAAGACCACTTTTTCCAGCGGGAACAGTATTTTTTCGATGCGGATCTTCTTGATGAGCGGCGCAGATTCGACGATCGAGTTCATAGCGTTCGTGGTCGAATCGCCCATGAGCGAGAAGAGCGTTGTTCCCAGGATAAGGTAGAGCGGATAGTACTCGATATCGAAGCGGAACATGAAGCTGAAGACTGCGGTGAGCACGCACATCATGAGGAAAGGATTGAGCACCGACCAGAACATACCGAGCGCACTGCGGCGATATTTGAGTTTGAAATCCTTGCTGACCAGGGATGTGAGAATAAACCAGTTATGTTTGCTAAAAAGCTTTGTCGGGCTTGCCAAGTTCGATCCTCGATCATGTATCGTGCGATGCGTATCCGCGCTTCAGTGAAGAGAGCGCGGCGCAAACAGTGTGAATACTGATTATATCAAGTGAGCGGAAGAAGACAGACACACAGAGCTCAAAACGCGCTTGAAGGACGGTAATGTTCGCTGGTTAACAATTCGCGGTAGGAAAATACGGGCGCGTGGTGGCGTGGTATCATGGAGCTTACGTAAAAATGCTCATGAAGCATAGCCACCGAACGACCAAGGAGTGCTCAGCCTATGAGTGCTAGATCGAAGAATAAGAACGCCCGGCAAGATTACGAAGACGTACCTTCTGCTGAGGAAGGAACGGGGAGGCCACAGGCACAGGATTCGCAGCCCACGCCTGCTCATGGGTTTCCTGCGGTTCCTGCTGATCCGGACCAAGCGCGTGATCGAAGGGCGCAGCGAGGGGGCAACACCGTGAACACGGCAAAAACGCCGAATGAACCCAATTACGATTTTCTGTGGGAGGCAACTGACACTAAGCGCAGCGCGAAGGGTCAGGCGGGCACCACCACCGTGGTCGAGTCCGATACCGACTATCTGCTGCTCCCGCACCCCGATGTGTTCAACGCTTATCCGCCCGAGGTCCAGCGCAAGATCATGGAGTGGGCCGATCGCGATGTGCGCGCTCGCCGCGACGACGAATCGCTGCGCCAAGATGCGCTCATTCGTGCGCAGGCTTCGCGTGAGCGGATGGTCATGGCGGTTCCCGTCGCGATCATCATCTTGTGTATCGTGTGCGCGACCATCACGGGTATGTTCACGAAGAGCGCGGTGTTTGCGGTAGCGTTCCTCGTAGTGGCGATCGCCGTTATCATGGCGCTCTATTTCACCAGGAAGAACGACCTCTACGTCCAGAGCGATCCGTATGAGGATGAAGAGGAAAACGAGGAGGAATAATCCATGGCAGAATTCAGTCCCACGCGCACTCATGCAACTTGGAAGCCGCGTGTCACGCCGGTTCCCGTTCCGTATTTCCGCTGTCAAGAGTGTGGCGCGGTGCTTCAAGGCATCGATGGCGATGTCGAGATCACGATGAGCGACAATCATCGCTCGCAGGTGGCCGAACTTCCCTACGCTCACACCGATTTTCATCCCGAATGCTGCGGCAAGCCGATGGAACGCTTGGAGGGAATCTCGCATCTTGAGGTGAAGGACAAGCTCGATCTGGATTATCAGATCGTCGGCAGCTACGACCACAATGCCTTACGCGTTACCTGGAAGGTGAAGGAGCCGGGCTACGAACCGCGTTGGTTCGCGGTGAAAACCTTCACCGGCATCATGACGAAATACGTTACGCCGAAGAAATGGCCCCCGATCGTGTTCGCGTTCGCCGATGAGGATGCGTATGCGTATTGCGACGAAGACCCGTGCCTGGAATGCACGTTCCGTTGCAAACGCGGCATGGAGGTATATTGCTACACGCCGAAGATCGGGCTTATCGTTATGCCGCTCGATCGCATGGTGGCGACGGGCAGTGCAGGTTTCAAGGAGATCGAGCTCGATTAGTTCTTCGATTAGGAAATCCAAGTGGAAAATCAAGCAGCTGGCAGCAGGTTAGCTGCTTTTTATTGCGGGCAGAATGTTGCGTGCCGCAAAAAGAAGGAACGTGTACTCGATACGTGATCGTTAGCGCGGGAATGCCGCGCGAGGCGATCTGCAGGGCACGAGGCATGGCAGATCGCGAGCTATTTTCGGAGCGTTCTCTTGATGGTGTCGAGCGTGTAGCCAAGGCCATTGTTGCGCAGCGTGTAGGCTAATTCGGAGAGCAACGAAGCGTAATAGGGAAGCTTGCTCGTGCTGATGTCCGCAGCATCTTCTTTGCCGCGATACCCGATGAACATCTCTTTAAGATGGGGGGGAATGCTCGCTTCGCGCGCAACGAGCGCAGGGTCCATCGCGTCGAACATGCAGCCTATCTCATCGAGCACTTCTTCGTCGGTGTTGCCCTCTTCATCGGTGTTCGCAGCAAGCTGGTTGCCAAGATAGGTGAAGCCCTTCGCAGTATGCGCGAGGCGTACGGTGGTGTCGTTTCCGAAGCCACGCCTACGCACGATCTTATCCATTGCGTGCCAGCGATCAAAGGGAAGGCGCTTGTTGGTGCGCAAGAAGCTGGTTGCTTCGTTGGCTGTTTCTTCGCGATAGACGTAGAACGGCTCGTCCAAATAGACGATGCGTTCAGCCGCCAGCAAGGTCTCGAAGAAGAATTCGTTATCCGCCCAACCTGCGCCGGGGTATTCGACAAAATGGATGTCTTTTTGGGAAAGGAAGTCTCGCTTGTAGAGCGCCGACCAAATGGAAGGGTGGTGGCGCAGTAGATGGTCGGTATGGGCATCGTGCAGGGTAAAGGGTTGCTGAGCTGGCTTGATGCGGCCGCGGTACGAGCAGTTGAGCGTGGTGAGCGCTTTGCCGCCGCGCGCTACCCCTTCAGCGCGCAGCTCGCGCACGTAGGGGGTTTTCACGATATCGACGTTTTCGAACCCGCTTGCAAAATCGAGCATGCGTTCATACATTGCGGGCAGGATGAAGTCGTCGGGTTCGAGGATGGCGATCCAGGTGCCCCGTGCTGTTTGGATGCCGTCGTTCATCGCCGCCCCGTAGCCAGCGTTCTCTGCGTGGTTCACGATCGTGAAGCGTGCATCTTGGGCGAAGAAGCGCTGCAAGATCTCAGGTGAAGCATCATTCGAGGCATCGTTCACGCAAACGATCTCGAGGTCCTCGAGCGTTTGGTTCGTAAGCGAGCAAAGCGCCTCTTCAAGGGTAGAAGAGGCGTTGAACACAGGTACTACCACCGAAACGAGCGGGGTAGAGGGTGCGTCTGCGCGTCGCAGTATCGTGAAGGTGCGCGCGTTATTCGCGCTTTCGCATACGGTCTCTTCCTGGGAAGCCACGCTCATAAGGGCCTTTCGGTCTTGTTCTTGCTAAGCAGCGTGAAAAAACGGAGGAGAAGACTCGCCCGATCTTCGGCTGCACCCCTACATTATACGGCCTTACTCGTTCGGGTCTGTTCTTGTGCGGTCTTTTCGACTGCTTGACGCGTGCGTTTGATGTGGTGCGCGTAGACCGTGACCACGATGAAGGCGCAGATGATGGTCATGCCCATCATGATGAAATAGCTCGTGGTGTAGGTTCCGGTCAGCTCACAGAGCACGCCCGGCATGAGGTTGAAGACGAAGCCGCCGAACGCATAGGCGATCTGGAAATGGCGGATGGTCTTGAGCATCTGTTCAGCGGAACTGAGCTCGAGCGACCAAAGCGCGATACCAGTGGTGCCGAGCGGCATGCCGAAGCCGAGCACGACTGCTGCTGCAGATGCTTCAGGCACGCCACCTATTCCGACAAGCGCGCAGAGCAGCATGGCAGCAGTGAGCAGGATGAAGAAGCAGAACGACCCGGTGAGCGTGCCGAACTTGTCGCAGACGATACCTACAACGAATTTCGATACGGTCAAGAAAATACCTGCGAGCGAGATGAGCAACGCCGCTACGCCCGCATCGACCCCTTGGGTCGTGAGCAGGATGCCGAAGTAGTTGTAGCCTGCAACGGAAACGCCGCCGAGCAACACGAGCGCGAAGATCATCGCCACGTACGCTCCGCGCGGCAGCGGCATAGAAGCAAGGTTCACCCGGGGGCGGCTAAGCGCTCTTCTGCGGTGAAGATGGTGGGCGTGATGGGCATGGTGCGCTTTGTGGATATGGCCGTGCTCGTGCTGCTCGAGCGCTGGGTGGTCTGCAGGCTCTTCGCTGGTTGAAGGGCTAGCTATTGCGCACTGTTCGTCGGTTTCTTCGACCGCGGCTTCAGCGACCTCTTCCTGGGCGCTCTTTGCTGCCAGGTCTTTCGGTGCTTGATTCGGTTTCGGGCGCGCTATGACTGGCTCGAGTCCGACGTCTTCGGGCTTCACGCGTACGAACTTGAACAGCAGCAGCGCAAGGATGAAGGCGATCGCTGCTTCAACATAGAAGGCGAGCGAAAGGGAGAACGTATCGATCAGCCAACCCGCCAGGATCGGGATGAAGATAGCAGCCACGCCGCTTCCCATCGTAGCGATGCCCGAGACCGAACCTACTTTGCCGCGAAACCAGTTGCCGATCAGATAGGTGGATGCCACCATACCGCCAAAACCGTACCCGATGCCTGCAAACGCGCTGGCCACGCATAGTCCTGCCAAGCTATACGCGCGTCCGAACAGAAAGAACGCGAGCGCGGTGAAGAGCGTGGCGATGAAGAATCCGATGCGCGGGTTGAGGCGACGGAAGTACACACCGGTGAAGAACATGCAGATGAGTGACACGAACGTGCGCACGGTCACTACGACTGAGCCGCCTACATCGCCAACCCCGGGAATATCCACGATATAGGACTGGTAGATGGAAAACGACGTGGACGTGAAGCCGGTGTTCACGAAGAGCAGCGTGAAGGCGCACGCCACGATGATCGTTTGGTAATGTTTCTTGATCCCCATTTTTAATGCATGAACAATTTCAGCAGCGGCAGCTTGCCCGCATAGGGTGCGGTGCGAATCGGGATCTCCACCAGCGGGGTCTTCTTCATGGTCGATTTATAGTGCGTGAAGCAATCGAAGCCCACTTTGCCGTGGTAGGCGCCGATGCCCGATTGCGCGAAACCGCCGAAGCCCATGTGGTTGTTCGCCAGGTGAATGACCACGTCATTGATGGTCGCGCCGCCGAACGGAATGCGATGCAGCAGATACTGCTGGAAATCGGTATCGTTGCTGAAGATGTAGCATGCCAGCGGGTGGCCGAATTTCTCGGTGATGGCAACCGCTTCATCGATCTTGCGCCACGTGATGAGCGGCAATACCGGACCGAAGATCTCCTCTTGCATCACGGGATCGTCGAGCGTAACGCCGGTCATGACCGTGGGTTCGATCTTCAGGGTTTTAGGATCGCGCCCGCCGCCAACAGCAACGCGCGCGGCTTCGCCGTGGTTGTCGATCAAGTTGCACACGCGGTCGAAATGATGCTTGCTGATCATGTGCGGGTATTCGGGATTGTTCAGGATGTCGTTGCCAAAGTACTTCTTGAACGCTTTGTTCAGCTCCCAAACAAGCTGGTCAGCAACGCTTTCGTGCACGAGCAAGTAGTCGGGAGCCACGCAGGTTTGCCCGGAATTCAAGCATTTGCCCCACGCGATGCGCTCAGCTGCGATGGGGATATCGGCGAAGCAATCGACGAAACACGGGCTCATGCCGCCCAGCTCGAGCGTGACATCGGTAAGATTCTGCGCGCACACGCCCATGATCTCGCGTCCGACGTTCTGCGAACCCGTGAAGAACATCTTGTCCACGTTCACCTCGAGCAGCCAGTCGTTCACATGCGATCCGTGAATGCAGGTGATGTAGTGGACAGGGAACAGTTCGTCGCACATCTCCGCCAGCACCTTATCGGTCGCAGAGGCACTGTGCGAAGGCTTCAGAAGAATGCAGTTGCCCGCCGCTAGAGCATCGACGAAGGGAACGAGGCTCAAGTTGATGGGGTAGTTCCAGGGAGAAAGCACCGCTGCCACGCCAAAAGGCACGGGGTAGACCTTGGAAGTTGCTGGGAAATGCGCGAGTGGCGTGGGAACCGAATACGGGCGCGCCCACTTGCGCAGATGCTTCTTCATCATGTTGATCTCGTCGTACACGAGGCCAAGTTCGCACATGTAGCCTTCGTAGGCGCATTTGCCCAAGTCCTTTTCGAGCGCATCGAGCACCTTGGCTTCATGCAGCTTGAGCCAGCTTTTGAGGCGAGTGAGCTGCTGCAAGCGGAAGTTCACGTCTTGCGTGGCGCCCGTTTTGAAGAAGGCGCGCATGGCATCGATCTGTGCCTGCAGGTCGGCGGCAGATTCGAGCTTCAGTGCGCCTGCGCCGGTCGCATAATCGGGCAGGGTGTTTGCAACATTCGCCGAGGTTGCGGATAGCGGTGTTTCAGGCGCCGAAGCGGCTTTCTTCGCCGTTTGCTTGGGAGCAGTAGCCATTAGTATGCCTCCTCCAGGATATGAAGTGCGATCTCTTCGGTCACTTCGTGCTTGTTGTAAAGAGCGGCACCATCGTAACGCGCCTGGCGCGCGACCTTGGGCAAGATGTCGCGTTCGACACCAAGCTGTGACAAGGTGATGGGCACATCGTAATGGGCGTGTAGGTATTGGTTGAGCTCGAAGAGCGCTGCGCTGAAGAGAATGTCACGTTCTTCAGCGGTAAGGCTGCTCTTATCCAGATCGGGACGCAAGGCGCGCAAGAGCTCGCCATAGAGCCCCGCATGATGTCCGCGCTCGAGATTGAAGCGCACACAGTAGGGAAGCAGGATCATCATGGCCTGACCATGAGGAATGTGGCAGATGCCACCGAGCGAATGGCCGATCGCGTGCACGATGCCCACCATGGCATTCGAGAAGCTGGCGCCTGCGAGCAAGCTGCCGAGCGCGAGCGAGGTGCGCACATCAAGGTCTCCTGGCTCTTCGCAAGAGCGCACGAGGTTTTCGGAGATGAGCGCGATCGCCTGGCGTGCGAGCGCATCAGAGACGGGGTTTTTCTGGATGGAGGTATAGGCCTCGATCGCGTGAGTGAGTGCATCCACACCGGTGGTTGCCGTGAGCTTCGGCGGCAGGGAAGCGGTGAGCAGCGGATCGAGGAAGGCGACGTGCGGTACGAGCTTATAAGAAGTGTAGGAGAGCTTCTCGTGCGCTTCCTCATCGGCGATGACCGCAACGAGCGTAACTTCGCTGCCCGTGCCTGCGGTAGTGGGAATGGCGATGAGCGGGTCGAGGTCGTTTTGCAGGATCTCGGCGCCTTGCAGCTCAGCGATGTCGCGGTTGCCGACCGAGATCGAGGCAGCAGCGCCCTTCGTGGTGTCGATGACCGAACCGCCACCGAACGCGATGAAGCCATCGCATCCTTCCTGCTCGTAGATGGCTGCCACATCGTTCACTACGGAAAGCGAAGAGTCAGGCGGCACCTGGTCGTAGAAAGCGAAGGGAAAGCCCGCTTCGGTCAAGCGATGGACTGCGTGGTCCGTGATGCCGAGCGCCACAAGATTCGCGTCGGTTACCACGAGCGGTTTGGTCACGCCCATCTCGACGAGGATGACGGGCAGCTTGTGGAGCGCATGTTCGCCGCAGATGATGCGGGTGGGGCAGTGAAATTCAAAAGCGTTCATGAAGGTTCTCCTTAACAACAGTTCGGATAGGACGTAGAAATTCGGATGGGGTGGGTGAGCGCGTCGAACGCAGGTGCGCAAAGCGCGGGCATTTGGCAGGCTGTAGTTGCGGCGTTATCTGCGGTACGCGCTTCGCCAGCAGAAGAAGGTGCGCAGCACGGTATCGAACAGGTAGGTGATGGCGACCCCCTTGCTGTTCGCGCCATGGGTGGCGAACAGGCGTGCAGCCAGCGCTTCTTTCAGGCTGATACCGCCCGAGAACACATCGAAAGCGTAATCAAGATCGCGGAATTCGATCACGAAGTCGGGTTCCTTGTCGGCGGCAACGCGCCAGCTGCTGCCGTGCTGTTCGAAGGTGATCGCACGGCCGAAGCCATCGATGTCGATCGCGAACGTGAAACCTGGCCCAAGCACGAGCGTTTCGTGCGCGACCGTGGCGGAAATCTGCGGAGCTGCCTTCATGAGAGCGGGCAAGAGAGCCATCATCGTGTTCACGTAGGTTTGTTTGTAAAGGGCGCGCTCGGGATGCGATTGCGTGGGTTCGGTGATCGCGGAATAGATCTTCGTAGGCATGATTCCTCTCTTGTGTCATCCGATCGATTGCAAATGGTTAGATTATCAAACCATTTTACTCCTCTGCTAGGACTTGAGCTGCGCAACTGCTGATGCAATCGGCAAATTAATAGCTTGTAAATAGGATCATATTTTTTCATCAATTCGCTAAGACGAGGCTATAATAGGAATCTCAAAATCGTGAGGGGGAAATCTGCAATGCTCATTGGCATTCCAAAGGAAATACGTGCAGGTCAAACGCTTGTTGCCGCTACGCCGAACACGGTACAGAAGCTCATCTCGCTCGGTTATACCGTCTCGGTCGAGCAAGGTGCAGGGGAACTTGCGAATTATTTCGATCAGCAATTCGAAGAAGCCGGTGCCTCTTTAGTGAGCACCGCTGAAGCGTGGGCAGCCGATATCGTCGTCTGTCTCGATGCGCCTTCGCTCGAGCAGCTTGCTCTTATGAAGGAAGGTGCCACGCTCCTTTCGCGCCTCGATCCACAGAACAACACTGAACTGCTCGAAGCGTGCGCACAGCGCAAGATCACGGCGCTTGCGCTCGATGCAGTTCCGCGTATCTCGCGTGCGCAATCGCTCGATGTGCGCTCTTCGCTCATGAATGTTGCTGGCTACCGCGCGGTCATCGAAGCCGCTAATGCTTTCGGCCGCCAATTCACTGGTGCCGTTACCGCAGCGGGCAGGGTGAATCCTGCGAAGGTCTACGTGATCGGCGTGGGTGTTGCTGGTCTTGCTGCTATCGGCACGGCTGGTTCGATGGGCGCTGAAGTGTTCGCCACCGATGTTCGTTCCGATGTGGCCGACCAGGTGCAATCGCTTGGTGCCACCTTCGTGGAGATCCCCGTTTCGCAAGAATCAACTGACGGCTATGCGCGCGAGCTCGATAAAGACGATCAGGCACGCACCCAAGAGGTGTACATGCACCAAGCCTCAAAGAGCGATATCGTCATCACCACGGCACAGGTTCCCGGCCGCCCCGCCCCGCTGCTGCTCACCGCTGAGGCTGTCTCGACCATGATGCCTGGTTCGGTCATCGTGGATATGGGCGCGTCTGATCTGGGCAGCAACTGTGCGCTCACGGAACCGGGCAAGGTCATCACTACCGAAAACGGCGTCATCATCATCGGCTATACCGATCTGCCCGCACGTTTGCCCGGGCAGGCTTCGCAGCTCTTCGGTCAGAATATCGTTAACCTACTGAAGTTGGTCACGCCCGATAAGAACGGCCAGCCCGTTTGGAACGAGGATGACGTGGTCATCCGCGGCATGCTCGTTGCGCGTGAGGGACAGATCATGTGGCCGCCTCCGCCGGTGCAAGTTTCAGCGGCGCCTTCACCTGGCGCGACAACGGATAAGGCTGCGCAACCTGCTGGGGCCGCCCAAACAAGCACAAGTGATTCTGAACCTGCACAAGCAGCTGAAGCTGCAGCTTCCAAAAAGGAGCCTTCTGCTTTTCGCAAGTGGTGGTGGAAGATCGCGCTCGGTGCGCTTGCGGTACTGCTCATCGCTGCAGCACCCGCGCACATGTCGAGCCATTTCATGGTTTTCGTGCTCGCGTGCGTGGTCGGCTTCTACGTTATCACCGGCGTTTCCCATACGCTCCATACTCCGCTCATGTCTGAGACCAATGCGATCTCAGGCATCATCATCGTTGGTGCCTTGTTGCAAATTAGTTCGGGCGATCTGCTCGTTACGGTGCTCGCTTTCATCGCGGTAGCGCTTGCTTCTATCAATATCTTCGGTGGCTTCCTCGTTACGAGGCGAATGCTGAAGATGTTCGAAAGGAGCTCAGAATGAACGAGACGATTCTGGTGGTCGAAACCGTTACGACCGATACGGTAAACGCTGTTCAAGATGTGCTCTCACGCGGGCAGTCGCTTGCCTATATCGTTGCAGCACTTCTCTTCATCCTTGCGCTGGCAGGGCTTTCCAAGCAGAAGAGCGCGATGCGCGGCAACGTGCTCGGCATCATCGGCATGGTGGTAGCGCTCGCTATCGTCATCGTTGCAACTACTATCGAAGGCTTCCAATTCCCGGCTTATACGGTCGGGCTCATCATCGTGGCCATGCTCATCGGCGCGGCTATCGGCGTTTGGAAAGCGCGCCGCGTCCAGATGACGGCCATGCCCGAACTGGTGGCATTGCTCCACTCGTTCGTCGGCGCCGCTGCGGTGCTCGTAGGCATCAATTCCTTCCTCATGACCCCTGGCGATGGCTCTTACGATGGCGCCTTCCACATGGGCGAAGTGGGCATTGCGGTGTTCATCGGTGCGGTCACCTTCACGGGTTCGATCATCGCGAACTTGAAGCTTTCCGCGCGCATTTCGGGTAAGCCCCTCACGCTTCCGGGGCGCAACCTGCTCAACCTCATCATGGTCATCGTTTGCGTCGTGTGCATCGGCTGGTTCGTGGCTACTGAAGGCATTGCTGCGGGCACCTTGCCGCTCGTCATCCTCACGATCATCTCGCTCATTCTTGGCGCGCATCTCGTGCTCGCCATCGGTGGTGGCGATATGCCGGTGGTCATCTCGATGCTCAACTCTTATTCGGGTTGGGCGGCGGCCATGGCGGGCTTTACGCTGGGGAACGACTTGCTCATCATCACGGGCGCGCTCGTCGGCTCTTCCGGTGCCTACCTCTCCTACATCATGTGCCAAGGCATGAATCGTTCGTTCGTATCGGTCATCTTGGGCGGGTTCGGCAGCGATGGCGCGGTGTCCTCTTCATCGCAGGCATCCTCGCTCGAGGGTCGTACGCACACCGAAGTAAGCCCTGAGCAGGTGGCGGATATGCTGAAGGCAGCAAAGCGCGTGGTCGTTTCTCCTGGCTATGGCATGGCGGTCGCGCAAGCGCAATTCCCGGTGGCTGAGCTCACTCGTAAGCTCATCGATCAAGGTGTGGATGTGAAGTTCGCGATCCATCCTGTTGCAGGACGTATGCCCGGTCATATGAACGTGCTCTTAGCAGAAGCGAAGGTCCCTTACGACAACGTGTATGAGATGGACGAGATCAACGACGATTTCGGTGATGTCGATGTGGTGCTCGTCATCGGTGCGAACGATACGGTGAACCCTTCTGCTGCGACCGATGCCAATTCGCCGATCGCGGGCATGCCGGTCATGCACGTGTGGGATGCGAAGAAGGTCATCGTTTCGAAGCGTTCGATCGGCAATGCAGGGTACGCGGGCGTGGAGAATCCGCTGTTCTATAACGAGAACACCGACATGCTCTTGGGTGATGCGAAGGATTCCGTCGAAGCGGTCATCAAGGCGCTCTAGCACACTAGCACAGGCCCAGACCGATGCAAAAAAGGGGCTCTTCAGCCCCTTTTCATTTGAGTCATGCGCAGCTGCGCAGTGATGCGCTTGCAACGCTTAACGTCCGCCTTATTTGTCGGGCGTTCCGTTGAAGAGTGTGCGCGTTAGATCTGCTAGCATCCCGTGGTGCTTGTGCTCGTGCTTCTCTTCGCAATCGGGATCCCACTCAGCGCATTTTCCCGTGTGGTATTCCGGCACGGCCACAGTGTCGAAGCTGATGCTGCTCTTATGAGGGCGCGCCTGGTCCTTATGGAAGTCGCCCTCAAGGTCAACTTTACCCGTGCGCACTTCAGGTACAGCAACATGGTCGGAATAGACCTCGTGCACATGCCCTTCAGGTGCGGATTCAGATGATCGTTTCGTCTGGTCTTCAGTCATGTTAACTATCCTCTATATCAAGTTGATGAAGAGCGTAATGCTCAAGCTATTCATGAAGTCTGCGAACATACTACCGATGAGCGGAATCAAGAGGAAGGCCTTAACAGAAGGTCCATATTTATCAGTCAAAACCTGCATATTCGCCATGGCGTTCGGCGTTGCGCCCATGCCAAAACCGCAGCTGCCAGCCGTGAGCACAGCCGCATCGTAGTCGCGGCCCATCGCGTTGAAGATAACGAAGCGCGCGTAGAGCACCATAAATACGAATTGACAGGCGAGCAGGATGATCATCGGAAGTGCCAGGTCGGCCAGCTGCCAGAGTTTGAGCGTGATCATCGCGATGCCCAAGAACAGCGAAAGGCAGATACCGCCCAGGTCGTTGATCTCGCCGATGCGGATGTCGATCTTGCCCGTGTATTCGCCGATGTTGCGCATGATGGCGGCAACGATCATAGCGCCGATGTAGATCGGGAAGGTCATGCCGGTAAGCGAGAGTAGGTAGGAAACGAGCGTGCCGATGCCCATCGCGATGGCGAGCTGGTAAGCTGCCGGTGCATATTGAGAGATCGAGCGATGGTGCTTTTCTTCTTCCTCAACGAGCAGATCGTCGGTGCCCATCACGCGGGTCTTCAGAAGATCCTTCTTCTTGATGAGGTTATTGCCCAAAGGACCGCCGATGAGCGAGCCAGCAACCAGACCGAATGTTGCTGCCGCGGTAGCAACGGTGGTGGCTCCCGTTACGCCCATGTCTTCGAGCACGGGCCCGAAGGCCCCTGCCGTGCCGTGGCCACCAACCATGGAGATAGAACCGGTTGCAAGGCCGATGAGCGGGTCGACACCGATCACATTCGAGACCGCAACGGCGATCACGTCCTGCGCTTCGATAAGGAAGAGCACGCAGAATAAGAGAACGATCAGTGCTTTTCCGCCGCTCTTCAGTACCTTCACGTTCGCTTGGAAGCCAACTGAGGTGAAGAAGATCACCATGCAGACGTTCTTAAGGGTGTCGTCCCACTTGAAGTCAACGATGCTGGTAGCGTAGAGCACGCATGTGATGATCGAGAAGAGCAGGCCGCCTACTACTGGGGAGGGGATGCAGAGGCGATCGAGCACCTTGATCTTGGTCTTGAGCCAAGCGCCGATGAGCAGCGCCACAACGGCGATCGCAAGCGTTTGATACATATCGAGAGAAACTTGAGCCATAGGCTGATCCTTATAACGAGTCTTCCATTAGGTCTATCAAATAGGTAGGCGCATATGCCAAGCGCCCTGCATGCGCGCGGGATACACGCCTGCGCGTTGCCTGCTAGTCGTCTTGTCCTCCGCTGACGCTCTTTCCTTCATCGGAGGAATTCATCACGTCCACCGTGATGTCGTTGTCGGCATAATAGGCAGCCGCTCCAGGGTGGAACGCGATGGGAACGCCTTCTGTTGCCTCTTCAAGGGTGGGTTGCATCGAGCTCTTCAGCTTTTCCGCGAAGGGAATCTGCCCATTGAAGAGAAGCTGCATGATGCTCTTCACCTGGTCTTCAGGCATGTCATTGCGCGCTACGACCACGGCACGCACACCCACGGTTTGCGCTGCTTCACTCTGTCCTGCGTAGGTGTTGGCAGGGATCGTGCAAGGCGTGTAGTAGCTGTGGCGCTTGGTGAGCACATTCACCGCGAACGGGTCGATCGAGAGCACGCGCACGCCGATGCTATCGGCCAGGTTGGTGACCGCTGGGGTAGGGATAGCGGCCGTGATGAACGCGGCATCGATCTTGCCTTCCTTCATCGCCTGTGCGGATTCGGAGAAGCTCAGGTATTCCGGGGTGAAATCGCTTTCCTGAAGGTTGTAGGCATCGAGCACTTGGAGCGCGTTTTGCAGCACGCCCGATTCACGTTCGCCCAAACTTACGGTCTTGCCCGCCAGGTCCTCGATCGATTCGATCGGGCTATCGGCGGGAACGATGATCTGGCAGGCCTCGGTATAGACCCCTGCTACGGCGCTATAGCCCGTATAGGCACCTGAATTCGAGAAGAAGCCCGTGCCGTTGTAGGCATCGTTCAAGGTGTCGGCCTGTACGATCGCCATATCGAGGAAGCCCTGTGAGAGCAAGCGAAGGTTCGCGCTCGAGCCCGCGGTGGTTTCGACGGTGATCGTGGGCACCTCTGCTTCGTTTTGGCTCTCATCAGCCAAAAGCGAACCAAATTGATAGTACATGCCTTCGCTGTTGCCGGTGCCGAATTTCACTTCCTTGCTTTGCGAGCACGCACAGAGCGAACACAGCGCGAACGCAAGCAGAATGATAAGAGCAACGGTGCGCTTCTTGAGTTGAGTCATAGAGCGATCCTGTTCGAACGAGTATGAAAAATGGTAGGTCTTTACTTTACTAGAGTTTGCTCGATTTTTCGGTCTTAAAGCTTCGATTCGTCGATTGCTTAGCAACGAGCGCGCGCTTCACACGTGTCTTTGCCCTTGATAAGGCGAAATGTGCGAATTTTCCCCAAGTCGCGGCGATTGTTTATTGACAAGCCAAACATAGAAAACTACGATGAATAAACGCTAAAACTATTAGTTTCAGAAATGGAAGGGGTAACGTATGAGCGTTTACCAAGAGGCATATCACTTGCCAGAGTTTACCTACGATAAGTATGAGAAGCTGACGATCGAACAGCGTGGTCCGGTCTACATCTGCTCTTTCAACGATCCAGGTAACCTCAATGCAATGTCCTACGAGCAGATGGCAGAGTTCAACGACTTCCTGAACCTCGTTCGCTATGACAAGGATTGCCGCGTTATCGTTCTCACCGGCGAAGGCAAGTCCTTCTGTGCTGGCTTCAACCTGAACGACCTGTTCCTCGATCCTCCTGAGGACATGGGCCGCATCCAGCGTGACTTCTATGTCATGCAGCGCATGTGCTCCGATCAGGTGCTCAACATGGCTAAGTGCGAGCAGCCCATCATCGGCGCTCTCAAGGGCTTCGCTGTTGGTGGCGGTCTTTCCATCGCTACTGCTTGCGATATGCGTATCCTCGGTGAATCCTTCAAGATGAACGCTGGTTACCTCTCCATCGGTTACACCGGCACCGATATGTCCGGTTCGTTCTATCTCCCGAAGATCGTCGGCTATGCACGTGCTTGCGAGATCCTCATGAACCCGCGCCGCTTCAAGGCTGAGACCCTCGCTGAGTGGGGCTATGCAGTCAAGGTCGTTCCGGATGAGGAAGTTGTGGAAGAAGCAGTCAAGCTGGCTGAGGAGATCTGCCGCGAGACTTCTCCGTTCGGTCTGCGTCTTACCAAGGAAGCACTCCAGAGCTCGCTCGATGGTCTCTCACTTGCCGACCAGGTCAAGATGGAGAACCGCAACCAGGTTCTCGCTGCAAACACTCAGGACGCTTACTGGGGCATGCAGAAGATGAACCCGAAGAACCGCGAAGAGGTCAAGGCTCATCCCGAGAAATACGTCATCACGAACAACCTCTAAGCCATTTCTTTTTACGTTTTGCCGCGCACGTTTGCACAACGCATTCGCCGCAGTGAACAACATAAAATGCAAAAGACCCGGCCTGTGTGTCGGGTCTTTTGTTAGTCTTGGGCTATGACAAGTGATTCGAATAGGTGATGCTGCAAACGCGTTCGCGCGCTGTGAGCAAGCGCGGCATGCGAGCGTGAAGCAGCCGTGGAAGGAAAAGGGGAGTGCATGAAAGGTTTGGAAGGCATCAAGGTCGTCGAGCTCACCGGGTATGTGGCAGCTCCGGCATGTCCGCGCATCTTAGGCGAGATGGGAGCGACCATCTACAAGATCGAACCGTTCTCAGGGGATGAGTACCGCACCAATGGCCCAGGATTCGGCATGCAGAAGACCGATATCGACGATCCTGCGTTCGACCTGGCATCCATGAACAAGGAATTCTTGAGCGTGAATTTGAAGGACCCGGAGGGTGCGGCGTTTGTCGAGAAGCTCCTAGCGGATGCCGATGTCATGATCACGAGCTTTCGCGACAATGCCCTAAAGAAGCTCAGCCTCGACTACGAAGCGGTGCATGCGCGCCATCCCCACCTCGTCTGGGCGCAGATGCGCGGCTATGGGGAATACGGTCCTGAGCGCGACAGCAAGGGATTCGACACCACGGCCTATGGTGCGCGCGGCGGCTTCTTCGCCTCGTTGCCGCAAGCCGATAACTTCCAGCCCATCAACTGGCCGGCAGCGATCGGGGATTGGAACGCTTCGATGGCCCTTACCGCAGGCGTGCTCGGCGCTCTCGTGCGCAAGGATCGCACCGGGGAGGGCGACAAGGTGACGGTGAACCTGTACCACTGCGCGCTCTGGGCGATGCAGATCATGCTCGCCTCCACCCAGTTCGGCGATAAATGGCCCAAGTCCCGCTACAACGTCACCTGCCCGACGAACAACTCCTACCGCACCAAGGATGATGTGTGGTTCATGATCTGCTACGGCAGCTACGACATCTTCTACGACCACGTCATGCGCTCGATCGGCCTCGATGACCTCATCGGTGACGAGCGCTACAACCGCTCTTCCGTGATCAACGATGGCCGCGGCATCAATACCGAGGTCGTGAAGATCCTAGAGAATCAGTTCGCCACCCAGGATTGGGAGTATTGGGAGCGCATCTTCAAGGAGAATGACTTCCCTTACCAGCGCCTCTATCAGGCCCAGGACATCTTGAACGATGAAGAGGCCTACGCAAACGACATCCTAAGATCCGTCCACTACGACGCCTTCGGCGAGAAGGTCTTGCCTACCTCTCCGATCCGCTTCGAATCGATGGGGGATCCCGTACTCAGGAAGAGCCGTCCGATCGGCTACGACACCGCACGCATCATGGAGGCCTATGGCTACACGCCCGATGAGATCGGAAAGATGGATGGCTCCTCGGTGCTCTGCTATAGCGGCGAAGAGATGCCCGAATCGGTGTTCGTTCCTAGTTACGGGCCGCGCTCGAAGAGGGATTAAGAAAGCACAGTGCACTAAATCACGGCGAAAACACAGGAGGGAGGATTCATGGTAACGGCCGTCGCGAATGTGACCATGCGCGAGAGTAAAGCGAGGTCAACGATGCAAAAAAGAGCAGGACATTCTCTGCCGCGTTTCATCGTCAGTCGTTCGATCAGTAACTCGGATAAGACAAAATGGAGGATCGTGGGCGCTCTTGAAAAGGCTCTTAAGAAAAAGCCTTTCAATAAAGTGAACGTCGTCGATATGACCGACGAATGTCACATCGCTCGGCAAACCTTCTACAACCATTTTCTCGACAAACAAGATGTTGTGAATTGGCTGAACATGCAACTCGACATGAAAACGCTCGGACGTATCGGCATCGACCTCACATGGCGAGAAGCAGTACGTATGAAGCTTGAGATCATGAAGGCAAAACAACATCTGTTCGCAAGCCTCTATGAAGCTGAGAGCACGATGGGGCTCTTCAGCAACGAGGCGAACATCACGTTCGAGAATTACGTTGCCAATATTACCCGCATTACGGGCAAGACGCTCAATGCCCATGAATCCGCTCTCTTGAAGATATATTGCTACGGCACATCACGCCTGATAGCTGAATGGATCATGAGCGGCGCGAAGGAGCCGATAGCAGAGCTTATGCAGGCATGCGAACATGCTCTTCCGCTCTTCGTGCAGCGCATCTTCCTTGCCTCTTACTAGTTCGTATGGCGAGCAAGAGGCAAAACACCAAATTGGTGGACTGACCCGGGATTAACGGAGCTTAATATCGGGTCTTTTCCATACATCGCTAAAGGCTTGGAAACAACTATTTATGGAAAGGAGAGGTTATGGCAGAAAAAGTTAAAATCGCACGTCAAGGCATGACGTGGCGACATATCGCTATTGTTGTCACCATGTGCTTGTCGATCTTTACTGCAGTAGGCATCATCTTTACTGCTGCAGGCTTGTGTTATCGCCCCGTTGCACAGCATTTCGGTGTTCCGGTCTCACAAGTTTCTCTGTACATCACCTTTGTTTATTTAGGCCAGATGGCTGGTGGTGTTCCAGGAGGTCTTCTCTTTGACAAGTTCAATGCGAAGACCGTCTGTTGCGTCGCAGCTATCTTGGTCGTCGTGCCTTACATCGGGTTCGCTTTCTATCCAGCGATCTAGTGCTATTGGGTAGCTGGCTTCATCATTGGTCTCGGTCTTGCAGTTGTTGAATTTACGATGACCGCAGGTATCTTGAGCCGCTGGTTCCACACTAACTACGGCACCGTGACTGGTATCGTCTTCGCATTCACTGGCGTTGGCGGTGTTGTCTGGAACCTGATCGGCCAGATCGTTCTCGGTCCCCAGCTCACTGGCTGGCATGAGCTCTACATCATCTTCTCGATCTGTATGCTCGTTGGTACTCTTCCGTTCATCGCAATTTTCGTTAAGCGTACGCCAGAAGAGTGCGGCACGCTCCCGTTCGGCATGCCGATCGACAAAGAGGCCATGGAGAACGAACTTGCTGCCGAAGAAGCGGTTGCCAAAGGAGAGGCAGAAGAGGGCTTCAAGGCAAAAGAAGTTCTCAAGTTCCCCTTCTTCTGGACGCTGCTTTTGGGCGCTGGTTTGTTGAACACCATCACTACCATGTCTCAGCTGTTCGCGACCTATGTTCAGTTCCTCGGCCATGAAGGCTGGTATGGCGCTGAGCCGCTCGTTGCGTTATTGCTCCTGTCCGGTACGCTGGAGGCGTTTGCTTCAGCAGGCCAGGGCGGCGGCAAGGTCTTGATCGGCTTTATCGAATCGCATTCGCTCTATGCCGCACAGATCATCGGCTATTGCGGTGGTGTGATCGGCCTTTTGATGATGTGGTGGTTCCCGCAGATCCTGGGCGAAGGCGGCATTTGGCCGATGTTCTTCGGAGGTCTGTTCTATGGCCTTGCTTATGCGTGCTCGACAGCGATGTTACCGTTCCTTGTTAGGCAGGTATTTGGCGGGCGCGATTTCGACAAGATATATTCGTGGATGATCTCGGTGTTCAATGGTATTGGAGCGTTGGGTGCGACCGGCTGGGCACTTGTTGCCGAAGGCTTCGGTTGGCACGGCTTCTTCATTGGCGGCATTATCGTCCTTACGATCACCTTTGGCTTGTTGGGCTATACTTGGCACGCTGGCGACAAAGCACGCCGCAAGACTTGGTTCAAGTCCGATGCTGAGCTTGCTGCTGAGGCTCATAAAGCCGTGGAAAGCGCTTAATCGGTCCGCCTTATACATGCATTCATTTAGCGATGTTAAATAGAGAGGGGAGGGGCATGTTGCTCCTCCCCCTTCGTCTCGATAGAGGAGCGCTTTATGGCTAAGACAAATAAACCCGGACTGCTGCTCAATGGAAGGGCGCAGCTCGAATTCCTTGTTCGCGTACTTAATCCTGCTCTGTTCGTGATGCTGCTTGGCGGCATTCTTCTTCATTTCGACCCCTATGCGTTAGTGGTCGTTGGTGTGGTCGGATATGCCGTTTGGGGTGTCTTGAACTTCTACCTGCGAAGGGCTAAACGTAAAGATGCGATCGTGCTCATGGCGAAGAAGAAAAAGAAGAAGAATGTTTCCGAGGTGCAGTTGGGCTTCGACTATGGCCTGGTGGCTTCGTTGCTCAATCCCATTACGCTGATCGTTCTCTTCGCCGGTATTTTCCAAGCCTGGCCTATCTGGCTTTTGGTAACGATCGGCGTTATCGGCTATGGCGGATGGGGCATTTGCACCTATCTTGATCGCAAGCATCCTATACAGATCAAATAAGACTGTTCTATTCAGTTCCGAGCTCAACAACGCCGCGAGATCTAAAGCGATACCGCGGCGTTGTTGTATGCGATCGTGCTTTGCAGCTTTGTCTTGCACTTCGGTTCTGCGCTTCTGCCCTGCTTGTTCAACGGCGCATCATGAGTCGTTTTCGCCCAATGGCGAAAGGTAGGTTTTGGCATTTCTAAACGATGCGAAAAGGCGCTAGTGACAGAGCGCGCAAGCTGTCTAAAACGCTTTGGACCGAGGTGGACATTTTGACCGATATGCCTTATTTGCTCACTCCAAAAATGGCTGTTTACCTGGGAGTTCTAGAATTATTTTCAGTTATTGGAAACGCGTGAAACAAGGTTGTCAAGCGGCTTGTATGAGGGCCTATGATGCAGGGAGAACAAGCGTAAGAACTTCAACCTTGGTATGCGCTCAGTGCTGGGGGAGAAGCTATGAACAAGCCTTTTGAAAACCTTACCGTTCTCGACCTATCGCGTTATCTGCTCGGCGCCTATCCGAGCCTCTATTTAGCCGATTTTGGCGCGCGAGTCATCAAGGTGGAAGACACCAAAGTGGGCGATTACTGCCGTCAGGAGGAGCCGCAGATCGATGGCGAAAGCTATTACCACTATGCGCTCAACCGTAATAAAGAAAGTGTATCCTTCAATCTGAAGGATCCCGAGGTGTTGGATGCCTTCTATAAATTAGTCATCTCTGCCGATGTTATCATCGAAAACTATCGTCCTGGCGTTGCTAAACGCTTGGGGATCGACTACGAGACGCTTTCCGCGATCAATCCGCGGATCATCTACTGCTCTCTTTCTGCCTATGGGCAGAACGATCCTCGCAGCTTGAGTGCCTTGCATGATGTCAACATCGTTACACAGACTGGTTATTATGATCTGACGCAAGGAGCTCTTGCGCTGCTCTCTCCTGCCGATTTTGCTGCTGCAATGGTAGCGATCCAGAGCATCCTAACGGCTCTCATTCAGCGGGGGATGACGAATAGGGGAGCGCATCTCGATGTCGCGATGTATGATTCGCTCGTTTGGTGGAACGCCATGCTCGATTCGCGCTGGTTCTTCTTCGGTAAGGATTTCCCTAGCTCAAAGCGTGAGTATCCTTCCATCGGCTACAACATCTATCGCACGAAAGATGATCAGCTCGTTGCGTTCGGTTTTTACGAAACGAACTTCTGGGATGATTTTTGTCATGAAATAGGCTGCGAAGAACTCTGCGGCATGCTCAAGAACACCAAAGAGGAGAACCCTGAAGGATATGCCAAGATCCAAGAGGTCGCGGCGAGCAAGACGCACGATGAATGGGGAGAATGGAATAGTGCGGGCAAACATCCCATCACGCCCATCTTCAGCAAGACCGATGCAGTCGAATATGCGCTTGAAAACTCTCCAGGGCTGCTTGAGTATGTTGATTATCCTCGTATCGGCACGGTGCTCCAGACCAATACTCCGCATGTGATCGGTGAGGTGAGAGCGGATCTATCTGAAGCTCGTGAACCGGAGCTTTTAGGGGAATCGAGCGCCAAGGTGCTTCGCGAGCTTGGGCTCAGCGATGCGAAGATCGCCGATCTGGAAGAGAAGGGCTCCATCGTTGTAGGGTAGTGCTCTGCTTCTGGTCCAACCATGGTATAGGTTGGTGCGTGCTCTTTCTCTCTTCCCTTCGAGAAGACGCATCGATCCTAGCGGGGTCTATTCCTTGTTAAGAGGGATAGACCCTTTTCTTTTACTTGAAGGGAGCAGGGTGCTCTGCATGTGTCATGAAGAGGTGCGGACGGTACGCAACAAGGTTATTTGTCCCAGAAGTTTCGGACAAAATCATAGAATTGTCTAAATGACGAATCTCGATTTTTCTCAAAATGCCACCAAAACCAAATGACAAAGGGAAAAATGGCACCAAAAATAAACAGTTTGGTAAACTTTTTTTCTCAAGTTTGGACAAACACGCATTACTGACCATCCAAACCATATGAGCCGAACGTCATACTAGAAAAGAACCAAAATAACTGGTTGCGGAATGAAAGGAGAAATTCTGTATGTCAACTACAGAAAAGCTCAATGGCTATGGCCCGCTCGCTGGCGTTAAAGTTGTTGAACTCTGCGAATGGGTAGCTGCTCCTGCTTGTGTGCGTTGTCTCTCTGAAATGGGTGCAACGGTCATCAAGGTCGAGCCGCCCTACGGTGATGCTCAGCGTACTCAGGGTCCTGGCTTTGGTTGCGAGCAGACCGACCTGGAAGATCCTACGATCGACCTTAACAACACCAACAAGAACTTCGTTTCTATCAATCTGAAGAACGAAGAAGGCATGAAGTTCATGAAGAAGCTTCTTGCTGACGCAGATATCTTCGTGAACAATCTGCGTGACAAAGCTCTTAACAAGATGGGTCTCGACTATGAGACGCTTCACAAAGAGTTCCCTACCCTCATCTGGGCCCAGATGCGCGGTTATGGCGAGTATGGTCCTGAAAAGGACAGCCCCGGCTTCGACGCAGTCTGCTGGGCTGCTCGTGGTGGCGTTGCAAACGTTTTCCGTGAGGACGGCGAGTCTCCTGCAATCGCACCTCAGGCATTCGGCGACTACAATGTTGGCCACATGCTGGCAACCGGTATCGTTTCTGCGCTCTTCAATCGCACCCGTACCGGCAAGGGCGAAAAGGTCGTAACCAACCTCTATGCTGGCGCTATTTGGGGCGGCAACATCGGTATCTGCGCAACGCAGTTCGGTGCTCCCTATCCTAAGTCACGTCTGCACGTTCCCAACCCCTTCAACAATACCTATCGCACCTATGACGACAAGTGGATCTACATCTGCATGCCGCAGTACGACAAGTATTACCCGATGATGATGGGTCTGTTCGATCACGAGGATCAGATCGACAATCCTGACACCAACAACCTCACCTCGCTCAAGGCTTCTGGCAAGAACGTCGAGGTTATCGGTTGGCTCGAGAAGGCATTCGCTAAGAAGACCTTCGATGAGTGGATGACGATCTTCAAAGAGAACGAAGTACCTGCTCAGAAGTGCTTCCGTTACACCGACGTTGTCAAGGACGAAGAGGCATACGATAACGATGCTCTCCGCATGGTCGAGTACGAAGCTTATGGCAAGCGCGCTCTGCCTATGACCCCGGTTCGCTTTGGTAGCTATGGTGATCCCCCGATCGTCCTCTCCAAGCCCATCGGTTATCACACTGCTGAATTCATGCATGATTACGGCTATTCCGATGAAGAGATCGCTAAGATCGCTGAAGACGGCGGCGTAGTCGTCTACGACGGTCCGGAAATCGAAGACCGCATCTTCGTTTCCAAGCGTCAGGCTGCTGGCGAAGCACCTTGCAACTGGTAGTCGCTTAGCACACGCTCACAAGAAGACCCCGTTGGATACGTTCCAGCGGGGTCTTTTCATGTGTGCTGCTTTAGTGCGTTCTGCAGCTTATCGTCCCTTCCATTGCGGTGCGCGTTTTTCGCGGAAGGCCGTTGTGCCTTCGGCGGCATCTTCCGAATTAGCTGCGAGCTCCTGGTACATGTCCATCATGCGCCAACCGTCGGATTCGGCGAGGAAGCTCTTGTCCATCGAATCGTAGACTGCTTGCTTGATAAGGCTTAGTGCATAAGGGCCATTTGCCATGATGGCCTTTGCGAGCGAAAGAGCCGCATCCATCAATTCTTCCTCAGGTACAGCACGATTCGCTAGCCCCCATTGAACAGCGGTGGCTGCATCGATCGGCGCGCCCGTGAGCAGGAGTTCCATAGCGTGCTTGAGATGGATCGAACGGCCGATGCGGAGGGGCGCACCTCCGTTACCGGGGAATAGCCCGCTCTTTGCTTCAGGGAAGGCAACCATGCCATCATCGGTGAGGATCGCAAGGTCGGCCGCGAGCAGCATCTCAGCACCGCCGCCTACCACTTTCCCATTGGCTGCAAGGATGATGGGTTTCTTCCAAAGCTTGCGTGTCATGGCACCCGTACCCCAAGTTTCTCTCCCCTTAGGTGGATGGAGCGTTTTCTCGTTGTATTCCTTAAGGTCCGCTCCTGCGCAGAACACCTTACCTGTATTGGTCAAGATGGCTACCTTGGCTTCGTCATCGTCGTCGAAGAGTTCGAACGCATCGCATAATTCGGCCCACATAGCCGAATTGATCGCATTGCGCGCTTCAGGTCGATCGAGCGTGATGATGAATGCGCCCTCGTTCTTCTCGATGCTAAGGTATTCGAATGCTGGCATTTGTTCCATATGGTCCCCCGTCTTTTTGAAGCTGCAAGCTTCATTGAACATGAATGATGCTCGGCTTAACCTATGCCTGAGAACAGAGGCTCGGGCTATTCTGCAGGCGTAGACAAGAGCACGAGTTTCGATGCTTTCGTTATACAAGAAAGGGGATATGAAAAGAAGAGCGCATTTATGTGCATCACCCTTGAAACGAAGCTTCGCCCCAGGGGTGATGGAAGGAATCGCACTAGTGTGAAATGGCTTTTTATCGGGCGTTTCGTGCGGCGAGCGTGATCTTTAAAGTCTTCATTGCATTGTCGAGCGTGCTCGTGCAAATTGCTCCTGGCACACCCCTCAGTTCGTTGACAATGTCTTGGATCTGTCCAAAGCCGGGGTAGGTGTCAACATCAGTAAAGATCTCGGTTCTCTCGAGGGGTGCTTCTTCGCGTACGCCGCCCATAACGCCCTCATGGGCGATCGCGTCTTCGGGGTCTCCTGCGATCGTTTCGAGCACGAGCGGTGCTGCATTGTCGTAGTAGGGGAATTCGATGCTGCCCCTATCGCCGAAGATGAGGAAGCGATCGATCGCCTTGTAGGTGGCATAGCACCACATACCGGAGACGAGCACGCCTGATTCGGTGATCGCTGAAAGCGAGACCGCATCTTCTGCTTCGTAGAAACCGGTTCTATTGGTGGCAGACAGGTTGAAGGTAGTGAGCGAGCCGACCAGATAGTCCACAAGGTCGAGCATGTGCGCATCGCCTTCGTAGAAGTGGCTCCCGCCAGATACTTCGGGGCGCACGCGCCATGGCTTTTGATCTTCGGGCAAGCATTCTTCTGCAGTGAGACGTTGCGTCCTGATGAGCTGCACGCCACGCACCATGCCGATCGCGCCTTCATCGAGGAGACGCTTGAGCTCCTTATAGCGCGGCATGCCGCGACGGTAGTGCGCTACGTAGCAACGCGTCCCGCTCTCGTCGAAGGCCTGCTTGATCGCTTGGGCATCTTCCCAGGAAAGGGCGATCGGCTTTTCGAGATAGCAATGCTTATTCGCCTAGGCAACCGCGATCGCTTGCTCTTTGTGACAGTTCGGCGTGGTGGCAACATAGACGATATCGATCGAAGGATCGGCCAGAAGCTCTTCCATGGTTTCGTACACTTTGCCATGGCCTTGCGCATCGACCCACGCCTGCGCCTTTTCTGTGGTTCTATTCCAGATGCCTGCTAATTTTGAATGATCAGCAGTATAGGTGGGAACTCCGTTCTTGGTTTCGACAACATTGCCGCACCCGATGATCCCCCAGCGAATCGACCTGTCTTCGCCACCTGTTCGTTCGTCTTTCATGGTCTCCCCCTTATAAGAAGGGCGTGTAGAAGATCTCTGCACGCCCTCTGTCGCTTGTTTTGTGTTGATTGGTCTAGGCCTTGTACTTCTTCGCGAGCTGACGACCAGCGATATATTCCATGACCTCGGTCGTACCGCCGCCCATCTCGTTACCGCGAAGGTCTGCCCAGATGCGTCCGATACGCATTTCTTTCGTGTAGCCAATAGCCGCATAGATCGACATCGCCAGATCGGCCACGCGGGTGAGCTCGCGGCAGGCGTATCCCTTGAGCAGCGCAGATTCGAGGCGCGTTGATTCACCTTTGTCGAGCATGGTGACCGTGCGATACAAACGCCAACGCACGTTCTCGATGATGTTCTCCATTTCGCAGAGATGCTGCTGGATCATGGAGATGCGGGCGATCGGCTCCTTGAACGCGACGCGATCGTTTGCATAAGCGCCAGCATCGTTCAGGGCTGCCTGCGCCAAACCGAGCGAAGAGGCAACCACCAAGCAGCGCTCGAACTCGAGCTTCTTCATGAGCAGCTTCCAGCCCATGCCAGCCTCGCCGATACGCTGCTCTTCGGTGACCACCACATTGTCGAAGAATTGATCGACGAAGGGAATGGCCTGCTGGCCAACCTTCTCAAGCGAGGCAACCGTGAAGCCTTCGGCATCGTTGGGCACCAGCCAAAGCGAATACTTGTCGTTCTCGTAGCTTGGGTCCTCATCCTTCGCAACGACCATGGTGTAGAGCGAAAGGCCGCCAAGCGTGACCCAGGTCTTCTGGCCGTTCAAGAGGTACGTGCCATCGGGCTGTTTGCGCGTGACGCAGGTCATCGCGTTGTTGTCCGATCCAGCGGCAGGCTCGGAGATGGCGGTACAGGCGATGCAGGTGCTCTCAACATTCTCGATGGCGTTCATGATCAGCTCCTGCTGCTCTTTCGTGCCGAAGTCGATCACGTCAGTGATGGTATTGAAGTCGGTAACGAAGGGAAGCACCACGCCGGTGAATTCATGGAGCTTCTCGACAAGGAGGATCTCGGTGAGTTTGTCGACAGGGATGCCGCCGATATCTTCAGGAATGCCCATGTGCATGAACCCTGCCTCGCGGTAGGCCATTGCTGCTTCCACGCTAATATGATGATCGACTTCGTAGGCTTGCTTCACCGCTTCATCGGTGAAGTAGCGCTCTGCATATTCGCGTGCGCTTTCGATCATGAGTTCCTGATCATCGGTAAGACTAAAATCCATTGCTGCCCCTTCTCCCTGTGGAATAACGTTCGGCTCGTGCCATTAGAGCAGATATTAGTATCTCGATTTCAATAAATAAAGGGATTTGCAAGATTTGGACAGACACATAGGATTGTCTATTCGGTTTTGCCCGATCTATCGTTTCGCTTGATCGTTTCGGCAGAAGCGCACACGAAAAAGCCTCCGCACGAAACGGAGGCTTGTAAAGAATGCTCTATTGTTTTGCGAGCTTGCGGCCTAGGTCCAATGAACCTAGCGCATTATGCTAGCTTCTTGATGAGCTCCACCATATCGATGCCAAGTTGGCGTGCGACTGCAGGCGCGATCGGATCTTCGGAAACGGAGCGACGCCATTGTGGCTTGCCGTCCTTCATGCCTGCCATGAGCGAACCAGCAACCACCGAAGCGATGACAGGACCTTCGGGGCGCGGATTGATCTGGATCATCTCATGGGTCGAGCAGAACTGGCTCAGTGCTGCATAGGTGGGTTCTGCGCCGCAGTTATCGAGGCCAGCCATGGTGATGCAGCCTGCAACCTTGCCCTTAAGCTGGTTCGCTACCATATGCATAGGACGGGTGCGATCGATGAAGGTCTTCATGCGACCCGATACGTTCGAGAAATAGTCGGGCGAAGCCATGATGATACCATCTGCTTCGAGCATCTTCTGTTTGATCTCTTCCATATCGTCATCTTTGATGCTGCATTCTGGCTTGAACAAGCAGCGATTGCAGCCCGTGCAGTATTCGATGTTCTTTTCGGAAAGCTCGATCACTTCAGTCTCTGCTCCGAGTTCAGCAGCAGCGCTCAGTGCTTCGTTGATCAAGTAGTCGGTGTTCTGGCCTACGCGGTGGCTTCCGTTGATGGCAAGGATCTTCATGGCATACCTCGTTCTCTTTCGATTCTCAGATATGTTCAATTATACGGAATTCGTTTACGCCTAAATAATGGTTTGCCCTATGGATTGTCGGACAGAGAAGGAGTTTTGATGCTTCAAAAAGCCTCTTTGTTTAGCTACGCTAGTATACGAAGAACAACTGCGATCATTTTAGAAGAGGAACTATGTATAGCTTTGCTCTTTCATCCGAGCAAAAGCGGCTCATCGCTGCATTTCGTGAGTTCGGGGAAAGCGTTTTCTTGCCCGAACGCGTTTTTCAGTGGAAGCGCGATCAGGGTCTGCCAGATGAGGTCGTGAAGGGATTCACCGATCTCTATTTCAGCTTTGAGTCTTCTACGGTAGGGAAATCGTTCGCCCATAGTGTCATGAGCCAAACGCTCATCCTCGAAGAGCTTTCACGCTGTGCTGGAGCAACCCTGCCGTTTCAGAACGATCTCTTCAATCTTCAGATCATGAATTGGTTCGCTGAGTCCTCACGCTTTTCCGATGCACTCGATTTCTATCGCAAGACGGGACGTCTCATGTTCTCGTTCGCCATTTCGGAGCCCGTCGCAGGTTCGGATACGATGAGCATGCATACCTACACGCAAACCATTGATGGCAAGATCGTCCTGAATGGCCAAAAGAACTATGTGAACAACGGCGAGTATTCTCCCAATATCTTGGTTGCTGCGATCGACAAGGATGTGCAGAACCCCGGCAAGTATCCTGCTCTTGCGTTCTGGCTCATCCCGCGCACGCTAAAAGGGGTGCGCGCCTATCCTATCAACAAGATAGGGCAGTCCATGCTGCCGTTCGCTTCGCTCGCGTTCGACGATGTTGAGCTTTTGCCTGAATATCGCTTGAGCGGTAATGAGGGGGGCTTCCAGCAGCTTTTCCGTTTGCTCGAATTCGGACGCGTGTTCATTTGCGCCTCTTCGGTGGGCATGGCACAAGCTGCGATGGAAGATGCGGTCGCACATGCGCGGGAGCGTATCGCGTTCGGCAAGCATATCAGCCAGTTCCAGCAGATCGAACAGATGCTCACCGATATGGAGGTAGCGCTTTCGAGCATGCGCCTCATGCTCTACCGGGCAGTATGGGATATCGAAAACGATACCCCTGATAAACGCTTGTCGGTCGCGCTCATGAAGCGCTTCATCCCAAAGACCGCTACCGAGGTCGCAAGCAACGCGATGCAAATTCTCGGCGGACTCGGGTATACTGAAGGTTCGCGAGTCAGTTCGATTTGGGAGGACTGCCGCGGTAACCAGATCGCCCAAGGCACCGATCAGATCATGGTCTACATTTCAGCCCCGCTCATTCTCGACAAATACGAAAAGGAAGAAGTTCTATGAAAACAAGCACGAAGTATTGGATCTACGCGCTGGTCATCAACCCGATCACCACGCTCATCATCTATTATATGTTCAACGCTGGGTTCAATCTGTTGAACCTTATCGGTGTCGGCATCATCGGCTATGGCATCTTCCTCTACTTTGTTGTTCAGGCTATTCGTATCGACGTTCGCGCCCGTCAGGCTTACAAGAAAAAGAAGGGCAAGGGCGGCAAGAAGAAAAAGAAGCGCTAAGCCTCAAAGCTGTCCGGAATTACAGATAAGCAACAATTGATGCCGCAAGATTTCTTGCGGCATTTTTTATGATAATCCGCGAACGGGTTCAAAACATGTTCACGAGATGTTTGAACGCGTTTTGAACATGTTCAAAATCGGACAGAATTATCACTTTGCCCGTCTTTTATTGGTTATACCTATGATTTTTTGGGCATTCATTCATAAAAACCAAAACAAAATCGTTTTCTACATAAGGGTTTTAACCCGTCAAGTGGTCAGTTTTTGAAACCTGGCTATTTTTCGGAAAAAATAAACTTTCAAAATAGAGTACAGGGGAACCTTCCCCACTGCGGTATCACGTGGTGAAACGCGCCAGATTTACCAGGTGATCTCGCACTTGCTGTATTGAATGTAAAGGAAAGTGTGGCGTTTTCACGGCATCTGTCGTGGTTCGCCCGGAAAGGAAAAGAAGTTATGGCAACTGCTGCTACAACTCAGAAAATGACGGCGCGTCATATCCTTGTAGTGCTCACCTGTGTCTTCTGCACCTTCGGTTGCGCAGCTATCACGTTTAGCTGCCCTGGTCTTTGCTACCGTCCAGTAGCAAATTACCTCGGTGTTCAGGTCTCAGATGTGTCCTTCTACATGTCGATCGTCTATTTCGCTGAAGTTATTTTCTCTCCCATCATCGGTGCGCTGCTCGAGAAGTACGACGCACGCATCATCTGCACCATCGCTGCAGTCTTCACTTCGGGCGGCATCTTCTGCATGTCGTTCTACACCGAGCTCTGGCAATGGTATGTTTCCGGTTTCTTCATGGGTGTTGGCGAGATCACGCTTCTGTGGCTCATGGTCGCAGGTCTTTTGAACCGCTGGTTCAAGGCTAAGCTCGGTCTCATGCTTGGTATCTCCTATGCAATGACCGGTCTTGGCGGTGCAGTCTTCAACTTCATCGGTCAGTTCATCCTCGGTCCGAACCTGCTCGTTGAAGACACCTGGCGTGACCTTTATATGTTCTACGGTATCGCTGCTGCAGTGCTCTCCATCCCCTTCACGCTCTTCGCGATTCGTTCGCATCCGCAGGATTGCGGCTTGAAGGCATATGGTGCTCCGATCACCGAGGGCGAGGTCATCGATGCTCAGCATCTCGATCTTCCCGGTATCCCGGCAAAGCAGGCTTATGGTAAGTGGTACTTCTGGGTACTCATCCTTGCAGGCTGCATGTTCAACATCGGCGGCATCTATCCGCAGCACTTCACCACCTTCTATCAGACCGTTGTTGCGGTTGACGCGGCGGGTATCACCATTCCGGACCTCATGATCATGTCTGGTACGCTCGAGGCATGCTGCATGATCGGTATGGCTGTCGGTAAGGTCACCATCGGTGCTATCGAATCGCGCAACATCGTCGTTGCTCTCGCATTCGGTTCGATCTGCGGTTTCATTGGCCTGTGCGGCATTTGGTATGGCGGCATGAACAAGGCGCTGCCGGTTCTGTTCTTCGGCGGCTTCATCTTCGGCATGCTCTATCCGCTGGTCACCACGGCGCTGCCTTACATCACCCGCTTGCTGTTCGGCGAGAAGGACTACGACAAGATCTACTCTGTCATCCTCATGCCGGTTAACTTGGTTGGCGCATTCGCCGCTTCTGGTCTGGCTCTCATTTACCAGGGTCCCGGCTGGGATTGGTTCTTCATCGTCGGCCTCTGCGTTGCGGTCATCTGCTTCGTTCTCGGCTTCATCGTCGTGAAGTGGGGCATGAAGGATTATCGTGGCGACAAGGCTGCTGGTACCATGCACTAATCGCATTCGCGATCGCATAAACGCTTATCAATAGGTAAGTTCGCTTGGTTGGGCATCTGGCATTGCGCCGGGTGCCCAACTTGCTTTTTAGCACGATATATTGATTTTGAATGCGGCGATAAGTAACCGTTTCATTACGAAAAGCTATAGGTTTTTGCGTCGCATCATCGGGATTTTGGACGCAATAAAAATATTTTTCACTAGCGCGCACTGTATCGTTGTAGTGAGCAGAATATAAAACACGCATTTTAACTGGGGTTATATAAAAACGAACATGTTCAAACAGCGGGGTAGTATAACGCGTTCAAGAAATAATTCAATTGGACAAAATCAAACATCTGACCATTTTTGTAGAGCCTGTGGAGGAACAGAATAGCTTGTGAGAGCAAATATGCTCTTGCGTGCAATGGTTCTTAGAGAGAAGTGCACCGAGCCTCTCAAAGAGTGATTGCATGTAAAGGAAGCAGGAGTGCGCAAGTGCTCCAGGAAAAGAAGGAGGGGTTATGGCTGAAAATGTAAAAACTCAGAAGTTTACAGTTCGTCATTTTTTGGTTCTGTTTACTTGCATGATTTGTATCTTTACATCTAGTGCTATTACCTTCAGCTGCCCGGGTCTGGCATATCGTCCGGTCGCCATGCAGCTCGGAATTCAGGTTTCCGACGTTTCTCTCTACATGTCCTTTGTTTACTTGTTCGAGGTTATCTTCTCGCCAATCGTCGGTGCATTGCTTGAGAAGTTCGACGTTCGAATCATCTGTACGCTTGCAGGTGTTTTCGTAACTGCTGCATACCTTTGCATGTCGCAGTTCACGGTCATCTGGCAGTGGTACATCGCTGGTGTGTTCATCGGCTTCTCCCAGATCACTCTGCTCTGGTTGATGACCGCTGGCGTTCTCGGTCGTTGGTTTAAGAAGAAGCTTGGTTTTGCGCTCGGTCTTTCTTATGCAATGACTGGTGCAGGCGGCGCTATCCTGAACATCGTTGGTCAGACCATTCTTGGTCCGAACCTGCTCGTCGAGGAAACCTGGCGTAACCTCTACATGGTGTTCGGCGTTATCTGCCTGTTCGGTACCATTCCTTGGACCGCACTCTGCCTCCGCAACGCTCCTGAGGACGTTGGACTGAAGGCATATGGTGCACCTATCGCTGAGGGCGAAGATGCTGCTGAAGAGCACGCAGTCCTCAAGGGTATGGAGCCCAAGGTTGCTTATACCCGTTGGTACTTCTACGTACTCATCATCGCAGGCTGCTTGATGAACATCTGCGGTATTTATCCGCAGCACTACACGAACTTCTATCAGGGCGTCGTTGCTGTTATCCCAGGTACGCAAACTGCTATTCCTGAGTTGATGGCTATCTCCGGTACCCTGGAGGCATTCTCGATGGTCGGTATGATGATCGGTAAGATCTGTACTGGTATCCTCGAGTCCAAGTCCGTACAGCTCGCTCTTATCGTTGGTATCGTAACTGGTGTTCTCGGTATCTGCGGTATCTGGTTCGGCGGCTACAACAAGATCCTCCCGATCCTCTTCGGCGGCGGTCTGATCTACGGCTTCATCTACGCGTTCGTAACAACGTTGTTGCCGTACTTAACGCGTCAAATCTTCGGTGACCTTCACTATGACAAGATCTACTCTGTCATCCTGATTCCGGTCAACTTGGTCGGCGCCTTCGCAGCATCTGGTCTGGCTCTCGTTAATCAGATGTTCGGATGGGACTTCTTCTTCATCCTCGACATCGTGGTTATGATCCTCATCTACATCTTCTGTACGCTCTGCTACAACGCAGGCAAGAAGGATGCTGCAGAGAAGTTTGTTTCTGGCACGCTCGCTTCCGAGAAATAAGCTTCCTATTTAGTCAGAGAGAGACTAACCTGAATCGAAGAGAGGCACCCTTGCGGTGTCTCTCTTTTTGTATCTTCAGCCTTGTTCAGAGGACAACGGGGACGTAGCTTATTGTCCTATCCCCGTTATGAAACCTGAGAATACGAACGTGCTGAACCACATAGTCTGCGTACGGGTGGGACAATAGGCTACGTCCCCGTTGTCCTTAGGCAAGTTGCCCGCGCTACGTGCGAAATCGAATCCTCATAGTGCTAAGGCGGGAGGATAGACTGCTCTGTCCAGCGGAAGAATCTTAGGTTTTAGGCTTGTCTCAGATAGGGAACTAGAGATTGCGACGAAGCTGGGCTTCCTTGATCTCCATCTCAAGCGAGCTATGAATGAGGTTCGCGAAGGGTCCAGCGTTGCTGATGAGGTGCTTCACGACCGGTTGATCGCACTTGCGGATGAAGTAGTACAGGAATGCGCACGTATAGAATTCGCTCAAAAACTCGATATTCTCTTCGGGTAGATAGCGATTCGCGAGGATGATATCGATATCGTTGCGCAATGCCGGTAAATAAAGATCGTAGAGATAGTTGCGCAGAGCATGCGGCCCTGTTTCGAGCAGCGCCTGCGTATAGAAGGTGCGGCGCTTTTCGAGCACGCTCGCGAACACATCGAAGAATTTCGAGTGATCGAGCGAACGCACGCCTGATTTCTGCGTGATGTAGAACGGGAACTGGGTTACCGAATCTTTGCTCGGCTCTTCGTACACTAGGATGCTCTCAGGAAACTTGCGCTGCAGTGCAAGGCCCAGATCGTAGCGGAAGCGCCAAATGATGAGAGCCTCTTTATCGACGAAGTGGTAGTAGAAGGTCTTGCGGTTCTTGCCCGTTCTTTCAACGATGTCCGAAATGGATACCTTCTTGAGCGGCATTTCATCGCAAAGTTCGACAAAGGCATCGGCGATAAGAAGTTTCGTATCGAGCGGTCCCACGTGTGATTTCTCCTTGCCCGTGCGGCATCAGGTCTATTCGCGGATGCGACCTGCCTTCGTACGAACTATAGCGCCTGTTCATATGAACGATCCTGCGCGTTATCGGAAGACTCGATCGCTGCTGGGAACATTATACTTGTCTCGATTCGTTGGTCAAATTCAATGATTTGGGTAGACGGACTCGATATGATTCATCGGTATCAATAGAAGGACGAGAGGTTGTATCATCCACTTTGAATGAAAAAACCTATAAATGATTCCTATAGACCAACAAAAAAACTATAATGCCCATCGATAAACGTAACATCTGCATTACAATATCTATAGCAAAGGAGCTGAGATACGATTCGTCACTTCCGATAACAAGCATTTAGGTACGAACCATGGTCTTTAATCGAGGCTATGGTTTTTTACGCTCTAAACGCTTGCCATCGAAATTAACGATCGAGCAGCTTCAAGGAATAACGAGTAGCTCACAACAAGTCTTGTAGAAAGGGGCTGTGCAGTGAAATACGAAGCACTTACCACGCCGTTTAAAATCGGCAACGTAGAGATTCGCAATCGTTTCGTCATGCTGCCAATGACCATCGAGAAAACCGATAACTATGCCATTGGTGACGACCTGATCGATTTCTACGAGCAGCGCGCAATCGGTGGGGCTGGTCTTATCGAGATCGGTTCTTGCTATGTTTGCGACTGTTTCGACACCCATCCTAAATACCACACCACTACTGGTGCTTGCGGTGTTTGGGACGACTGCTTTATCCCAGGCCTTACCCGTACCGCAGAAGCTTGCCATAAGCATGGCGCTAAGCTCGCTGCTCAGCTGCAGCTCTGCTACGAGTGGCGTCCGGATGGCAACACGGAGCTTTTGAGCTATGCTCCTTCTAAAGACGTTGTTTCTGGTCCTTTCGTAGGTATGCCGGAGCGCGAATTCACCATCGACGAGATCAAGCTCGTCGTTAAGCAGTACGGTGAAGCTGCTAAGCGTTGCCAGAAGGCTGGCATCGACATCATCGAGATCCATGCAGGTATTGGCTACATGGTCATGCGCTTCATCTCCAAGTACTCCAACCATCGTACTGACGAGTACGGCGGATCTACGGAAAACCGCTGCCGTCTCCTTACCGATATCATCGATGAGATCCATCGTGTATGCGGCGAAGATTATCCGATCCTCATTCGTTATTCTGCAGACGACCTCATGCCTGGCGGTCAGCGCCTCGAAGACCTCAAAGAGGTCATCGAAGTTGTCGAGAAGCACGGTGTTGACGCTTGGTCCATCCAGGCAGGCTTCCATGAGGCTCCTCGTCCTGTTGCTAACCAGCTCGTTCCTGAAGGTGAGTTCATCTACCTTTCTAAGGCTGCTAAGCAGTACACCAAGCTTCCTACCTTCCCTGGCACTCGTATCAACCACCTCGATGTTTGCGAAAAGATCATCGAAGATGGTTCTGGCGATGCTGTTGGTATGGCACGTCACTGGATCGCTGAGCCGGAAATCGGCTTGAAGGTCAAAGAAGATCGTGCTGAGGAAGTTCGTCCTTGCATCGTTTGCTCCCGTTGTCTTGACAACATCTTCGTTGGCAAGCCCTGCAAGTGCTCGGTCAACCCGAACGTCTACTTCTCTCAGTATGGCCTGCCGCAGGATCACAAGGTCTCTGGCGACGAGGCAAAGAAGAAGATCCTCATCATCGGTGCTGGCCCTGCTGGTCTCGAGGCTGCTCGTACCATGCGTATGCGCGGTTACACCAACGTCACCGTTGTCGATCAGAAGAAGAAGGCATGCGGCCTGCTGAACCTTGCTCAGGTTCTCAACGACGAACTGCCTCCTATGGTCGATTGGTACAACAACGAGATCAAGCGCCTCAACATCGATGTTCGTCTGAACACCGAGGTCACCCCTGCATACATCAAGGACTTTGGTGCAGATGAGGTCATCCTCGCTGTTGGTCCTGAAACGGTTTCTCCTGATGTTCCAGGCAAGGACAACAAGAACGTTATCGATTCTCACGCTCTGAAGGCTCTCGTTGAGGGCAAGGGCACCCCGGGCAAGGGCTTCATGTGGACCATGTCTTGCTTTGGCATGAATGTTCTCGGCGCACCGCTGGGCATCATGAAGTGGGGCCTTGGCACGCACATCCTCGTTGGCAAGAGCATGGCTGTTATCGGTGGCGGCTTCGCTGGCATCGAAGTTGCATCTGCAATGAACGAAGGCCGCGAGGTTACCGTTATCGAAGAAGCCAAGAAGGCTGGCGCTGAGATCGGCATCATCGACAAGAATCCTGAGCTCCGCAAGCTTAAGAGCGAAGGCGTCAAGATCCTCACCTCTACCAAGGTCAAGGAATACAACAAAGAAGGCGTCGTTTGCGAAGATGCAGAGGGCAAAGTATTCACCGTTCCTGCTGACACCATCATCACCGGCACCAAGTGCGTCGATAACACGAGCCTCTACGATCAGATGAAAGGTGTTGTCCCTGAGGGTCACCTCCATCTTATCGGCAACGCTTCGCCGCACACCACCTGGGCTGGCGTTGGTCCGCACGATCCTTACAAGACCGACGAGTACAAGCGTCTTCTCGAGGCTGTTCGCGACGGTTATCTGATCGGTATGACCATCAACGAGGAGATTCCTGTCGACATGCAGGCAGCTCCTGGTCCCGACGTCACCAAATAAGTAGGGTAAATACCCTGGTCGTAAGACCAAAATCGTTTGATCTTGAGCGGGCGATGTTGGAGCTTTGCCCGCTTAAAGATAGAAGTTAGGTTCAAGAGGAAAGATTTCCTGAAGGAGGAAAAACATGCTAGATTATAGCTACTCTGATGAGCAAAAGCTGCTTCGTGAGAACATCCGTAAATGGGGTAAAGAGCATCTTCCTGAGGAGAAGATCGCCGAGGCTTACAAGAACCGCGGCATCGACTCTGCTATCGCTAAGTCTTGGGTAGACGAAGGCTTTGGTAAGCTCGGTATTCCTGCTGAGTACGGCGGAACCCCTTGCGATCACGTCACCATGGCTATTGCTATCGAAGAGCTTTGCCACATCGGTGGTAACATCCCTATGGCTCCAAACCTGTTGATCATGTTTGACGTTTGCGAATTCGGTACCGAAGAGCAGATCAAGTACGCGGTAGACTTCTACTATGAGAATGGCTATCCTCCTTACTGCCTCGCAATTTCCGAGCCTGAAGCAGGTTCTGCAAACATCTACATGACCACTACCGCTAAGAAGCTTGGCGACGGTAACGTTGAGATCAACGGCACCAAGACCTGGGTTACCTTTGCAGAGCACGCAAACGGCTTCATCGTAGTTTGCAAGGATGAGGATCCTTCTCCTGAGAACAAGTCCATGTCCATGTACCTCGTTGACAAGGACACCCCGGGTGTTGTTCTCGAGCCGCTCAACAAGATCGGTATGCAGATCAACCCCTTCGCTATGGTCCACTTCGACAACGTCATCGTTCCTGAGACCGCTCTCCTCGGTGAGCAGGGCAAGGGCTTCCTGCAGCTCATGAAGAACTTCGAGTGGGAGCGCTGCGTTCTCTTGGCAGAACTCCTCGGTGAAGCTCAGGCTGCTATGGACGATGCTTGCGCTTGGACCAACGAGCGTCAGCAGTTCGGCGTTGGCATCAAGACCTTCCAGCTCGTTCAGGAGCACATCGTCGAGATGCAGATCGCTCTGACCAACACCCGTAACTTCCTGTATCGTACTTGCTGGAAGCTCGACAACGGCATTCCGGTCAACAACGACGCAGCTATGCTGAAGCGCTATGGTGCACCTGCTCTTACCGACGTTTGCTCTCGTGCACTCCAGCTCATGGGTGGTCTCGGTTACACCGACGCAACGCGCGTTTCCCGCCTCATGCTCGACTGCCGTGGTTTCCAGATCGGTGGCGGCACCGTCGAGATCATGGTCCACATCGCTGGCCGTGGCATCCTCAAAGAGTATGCAAAGGGCAACCAGGACGAACTGTAAGCCTTTTAGCTCTTACACTAGGGATAAAAGAAAGGGGAAGGGGCAACTCTTCCTTCTTTCTTTATGTCTAAGTAGCGGTAAGAAGCGAAGAGTGGTAAAGAGATAGATGAACGTCGTTGTTTGTTTCAAGTCCGTTTATGACGATGTCGCTATTCGAACTAATTCCGACAAAACGCTTGATTATCAGGCGGTTCCGCATATCGTTTCGCTCTATGACCTGAACGCTATTGAAGCAGCGGCACAGTTCGTTGAGGGATCGAATGGCGAGCATTCGCTTATTGCGCTTACGGTAGGCGATACGAAGATCCACGATACGACCATGCGTAAGAATGTGGCAGCGCGTGGTGCAAGTGAGGTCTATTTGGTGATGGACGATGCACTCGAAGATGCTGAAACCCATCAAACAGCGCAAGCGGTCGCGGCAGCCATCAAGCATATCGGCAACATCGATCTTATTATCTGCGGCGATGGGTCGGCCGATATCTACGCTCATCAGATGGGCATTCAGCTGGGTGAGATTCTGGGCATTCCTAATGTGAATGCGGTGATCGACTTTGCTGCTGAAGGCGCCACGATCAAGGTAACGCGCGAGCTCGATGAAGAGATCGAACACATCGAGATGCAGACCCCTGCGGTGCTTTCGGTGCTTTCCGACATGGCGCAACCGCGCACCTGCAAGGTGGCGGATATCATGAGCGCAGGTCGCAAGCCTGTTCATGAGCTAACTTTGGAAGATATCGGTCTTGAGCTTCCTCCAGCGAACTACGAGGTCGTTGAGACGAAAGTACCTGAACCAACACCACGCAAGATGGTGTTCTTCGAAGCGACCGATGAAGGCATCGATGAATTCATCGAGCAAGTTCATACGTATCTGACTACCGAGGGGGCGTAAGCGCTATGAAGATCTTTGTTATCGCAGAACGCGAACAGCCGGTTGTTGAGCTGTGTGCGGGCGCTCGCCAATTCGCTGATGAAGTCGATCTTATCGCGCTCCCTACCACAAGCGTAGCTCCTGGGGTTGCCGATACGGTCTATCGCCTCGAGGTGCCTGAAGGACGCATGATGGAGGATTCATACCTTGCCCTGGTTGACCTTATAGAGAAAGAGAAGCCGGCAGCGGTGTTCGCGGAATCTTCGCGACGCATCCAGCTTCTGCTTGGACGAGTGGCAGCGCGCGTGGGAGGAAGCGTGATCTCGAACGTGACCGCTCTTCCCAGTGCCAAGGACTCAACCACCATGTATTTTGGTGGCCTGGCGAACCGCAAGTACAAAGGCGTAGATGACACGACCTCGTTCTATTTTGTGCGCCCCGCAACGTTTCCTGATGCTGAGCCAAGCGGCGAGAACGCGGAGGCAGAGCTTCCCTTCATCGAGCCGGCTTATGAAGTGAAGCTCGATTCGGTCGGTCCGCGCGTGAAGGGCGATGTCGATCTGCCGAGCGCGAAACGCATCGTGAGCGTCGGGCGCGGCATCAAGGAGGAGAAGGATCTTGAGATGGTGCGCGAACTCTGCAGCCTGATCGATGCCGAATTGGGCTGTTCGCGCTCGATCTACGAAGCAGAGAGCTGGCTTCCCAAAGAAGCGCTCGTGGGTATCTCGGGCAGCACGGTGGTGCCCGATCTCTACCTTACCCTCGGCATTTCTGGACAAGCACAGCACATGGTCGCCTGCGACGGCGCCACTACGATCATGTGTGTGAATACCGATCCTTACGCGCTCATTTTCGAGCATTCAGATTATGGCAGCAAGGGCGATCTCTACACGGTCGTTCCGCGCATGATCGAGTATTTCAAGGCTCATCCCCTCAAGTAAAAATCGCACGAAGGAGTTTTTGATGTATCAGCTGCAAGAAGAAGAGCGCATGATCCTTTCGATGGTGGACAGTGTGTGCACCGATGTTATCGCTGATCGCGCGGCAGAGATCGATGAAGTGGATGAATTTCCGCAAGACATCTATGATCTCCTTGCTGAACAGGGTCTTTTCGGTCTTGCCATGCCTGAAGAGCAAGGTGGATTCGCGGTGAGCGTGAATTGCTGGGCAGCATGCGTGGCGCGTTTGGCGCAGGAGTCTCCCGCCGTGGCGCTCATGTTGTTCGTTGCTGCAATTGGTACAGATGCGATCATGACCTACGGAACCGATGAGCAAAAGAACACCTATCTGCCCGAGATCATCGCAGGGGAGAAGAAGATCAGCTTTGCGCTCACGGAACCCAATGCGGGCTCGGATGTTTTCTCGCTCACCACGAGCGCGAAGTCGACCGAAAATGGTTATGTGATCAGCGGGAACAAGATGTTCATCTCGAACGCGGCAGTGGCAGATTACTTCTGTGTGTTTGCCAATGTCGAAGTGGACGGCGAGAAGAAGCCGAGCGCGTTCATCGTTGATGCCCACGATGAACGGGTGGTTATCAGCGCGCATGAGCAGAAGCTTGGATTGCATGGTTCCCCTACGTGCCCGATCTTCTTCGACAAGGTCGAGGTGGCAATCGACGCGCTCATCGGCGAAGTGGGGCAGGGTGCCCAGATCGCGTTCCATGCGCTCAACCGCGGACGCATCGCGCTTGCCGCAACGGCGCTCGGCATTACGCGCGCGAGCCTCATTGCTTCGGCAACGTATGCCAATTCCCGCAAGCAATTCGGCCAGGCAGTCATCGATTTCGAGGGCGTTTCGTTCAAGCTTGCAGACATGCGCATTGCCGTGGCAGCTTCTGAGGGCATTCTTGATGACGCGATCGAGGCGTTCGTCACCAATGCGCGCGATGTGAAGGAGCGCGTGGCTGCAGCAAAGGTCTACTGCACCGAAGCAGCTCAAGCGGCGGCAACCGATGCGGTGCAGGTTCATGGCGGCTATGGGTTCTGCAAGGAATACCCGGTCGAGCGCTACTACCGCGATGCGAAAGCGTTCACCATCATCGGCGGCACGAACCAGATCCAGCGCAAGATCATTGCTGATGAAGTGAAGAAAACATACGCGCTCTAGGACGCCCGTCCAGCAAAAAAGAGAAGGAGTTAACGCGTGAAGATAGCAGTTTGCGTGAAGCAGTCCATCGACACCGAAGCGCTCATCACGCTCGGTAGCGACGGGGAAGTATCCACCGAAGGTGCTGCGCTCATCATCGATCCGTATGCAGAATTCGCCGTGGAGAAAGCGGTCCAGCTCAAGGAACAAAACGGTGGCGAAGTGATCCTCGTTACGGTGGGTTCGCAAGATGAGGTGCCCGCTATTCGCCATGCGCTTTCAATGGGGGCCGATCGCGCGATCCTCATCGATGACGAAGCGATCGACACGACCAACCCCCAGGCTAAGGCGCGCGTGCTCGCGGCGGTGCTTACCGAAGAGCAGCCTGACATCATCTTGGGCGGCTATAAGTCGGGCGACACCTCGCGTGCGCAAACGTTGCCGCGCGTTGCTTCGATCATGGGACTTCCGCAGGTTGGTTGGATCACGGGTCTTGAGGTCGAAGGAGATACCGCGCTCGCTGATCACGAGCTTGCCGATGGCGTTGAGCAAGTGTCAGTTGGGCTGCCAGCTCTGTTCACTGCCCAGCAGGGATTGGCTGAGCCACGTTACCCGACCGTGCGCGACATCATGCAGTCGAAGAAAAAACCGATCGACACGAAAGATCTTGCTGCGCTTGGTATCTCGCCTGATCAGGTTGGCCCTGCCATCGCAAAAACGAGCGTGAGGTCGTATGCGCTCAAGCCAGAACGTGCAGGCGGTCGCATCATCGAAGGCGATGCGCCCGATGCGGTGGCAGAAACGGCACAACTGTTGGCCAACGAAGCGAACGTGCTCTAAGGCAGGAGGGAAAACATGGCAGCCATTTGGGTATTTGCAGAATATAGCAATGGAGCGATGGATAAGGTTACCTACGAGGCCGTGAGCGAAGCGCGTCGTTTGGCCGATGTTCAGGGTGTGCCCGTTGCAGCAGTGGTGTTCGGGAGCGGTGTTGACGAGGCGGCGCTTGCTGCGTTGGGGCAGTATGGCGCTGACCAGGTGATCGTAGTCGATGACCCAGCACTTGCGAATTATACGCCCGATGCGTATGCGGCAGCACTTGAAGCTCTCATCAAGGCGCACGAGCCGGGCCTCATCATGTTCACCGCATCTTCGACTGGGCAGGATCTGGCGCCGCTCATCGCTGAGCGCTGCGATGCTGGTCTCATCTCCGAGATCGTCGCGATCGAAGACAAGGGCGCGGAGCCCGTATATGTGCGTTCGCCGTATTCGGGCAAGATCTTGGAAAACTGCGTCTTTTCCAACAACGATGAGCTCAATCTGGTCACGCTGCGTCCCAAAGCGTTCGCGATCGCTGATGCGGACGAATCACGCAGCGCGACCATCGTACGTGAAGCGCCGGAAGGCTTCGGCGATGTTCGTCAGCTGGTGAAAGACGTCTTGCGCGTGGCATCCGAGCGCGTGGATCTGCGTGATGCGGAGTTCATCGTTTCGGGTGGTCGCGGCGTGAATGGTCCCGAAGGGTTCGCCAATGTGCTTGCGCCGCTTGCAGACGAACTGGGTGCTGCGATCGGAGCCTCGCGCGTGGCGGTCGAGCAAGGCTGGATGGACAAGCAGTTCCAGGTAGGGCAGACGGGCAAGATCGTTGCGCCGCAGCTCTATATCGCCTGTGGTATTTCGGGTTCGATCCAGCATCAGGCGGGCATGGGCCAGTCGCGTTGCATCGTGGCTATCAACAACGATCCGGAAGCAGACATCTTCCGCATTGCTGACTACGGCATCGTGGCCGACTTGTTCGAAGCGGTGCCGCTCATGGTCGAGGAAGTGAAGAAGCTGAAGGCCTAGCGCAGGTTCGGCGGATGAAAGAGCCCGCGCAGAATAGCGTTCATGCGAATTGAAATCGCGCGCGACGACAAGAAGTAAAGGAGCGGCATGCAAGAAGCAACACGAGAGCTATATTGGAACATTTCCGGTCAGTGGATCATGTATTTCCTGTTCGGCGTGGTCGTTGCCTGCTTCGCGATCTTCTTCTATCGTCGCTATCGCCTTTGGAAGCTTGGCGCGCCCGAAGACCTTTCAGACAATAAAAAGGTGCGCTTTTTCGGCGCGTTCAAGGAAGTGTTCTCGCAAAAGCGCGTGGTGAAGAAGAAGTCATCCGGCATCATGCACCTGTTCATCTTCTGGGGCATGCTGTTCTTGTTCGTTGCTACGGCGCTCACCACGCTCCAGGATCATTTTGGCATCCCCATCTTGTACGGCCCGTTCTATCTGTATTTCTTCTCGCTCGGTATCGATCTTGCGGGACTGGTGTGCGCGATCGGCATCGTCATCGCTCTCGTGCGCCGTATCGCGCGCACCAACGAGCATCTCGAAACTAACACGGTCGATATCGTGTGGCTTGTGCTTCTGCTGTTGATCCTGCTTTCTGGTTTCACCACTGAAGGGCTGCGCATCGTGGGCACGAACGACCCGTGGGCGCTCTGGTCGCCGGTGGGATATCTGTTCGCGCTCATGTTCTCGGGCATGGATGCGCAAGCGCTTTCGCTCACGCACCAGATCGTGTGGTGGAGCCATTTGGTGCTCGCATTTTCGTTCTTGGCGTTGTTCACTTATAGCAAGATGGCGCACGTGCTCTTCATTCCAGGCAACTATTATTATCGGTCGCTCAAACCGGCCGGTACGCTCGAGCCGATCGATTTCGAGGATGAAGAGCTCGAGACCATGGGCGTGCGCGTGCTCGAGGAATACACCTGGAAGGACTTGCTCGATGCGCAGGCATGCATCAAGTGCGGTCGCTGCCAGGAGAATTGCCCTGCGTATTTGAGCGGCAAAGAGCTTTCGCCGATGCATTTCATCCAGAACATTGCGGCGCAGAACAAAACGCGCGGCGAGGTTTTGTTGAAGGTTCCCGAAGATGCGCGCACCGAAGAGCAGCAAGCGCTTTTGGACGAAGGGGTCGTGGGCACGGTCATTTCGGAAGATGCGCTCTGGCAGTGCACGACGTGCCGTGCATGCAGTGAGCTTTGCCCTGCGCGCGTGGTCCATCCCGATAAGGACATCAAGGCGCGCACCTACCAAGTGTGCATGGAAAGCGCCTTCCCGCCCGAGGCACAGCAAACCTTCCGCAATCTGGAAACGAACGGCAATCCCTGGGGCATCGGCTGGCAGAAGCGCATCGATTGGACGCGCGATCTAGATGTGCCCACCATCGAAGAGAACCCAACGGCCGAGTATCTCTATTGGCCAGGTTGTTCGGGTGCGTATGACGCGCGCAGCCGTAAGGTGGCAACCGCCTTCGTGCATTTGATGAAGCAGGCAGGCGTTGATTTCGCGATCTTGGGCAACGCGGAGAAATGCTGTGGCGATTCGGCGCGACGCTTAGGCAACGAATACCTCTACTATATGCTCGCGCAGGAGAACATCGAGACGCTGAACAATGCGGGCGTGAAGAAGATCGTTACGCAGTGCCCCCACTGCCTGCAGGCGCTTTCGGTCGACTATCCGCAGATGGGTGGCAACTTCGAGGTGCTGCATCATTCGCAGCTTTTGGCGCAACTGATCGCGGAAGGGAAACTCAAGCCTGGCGCTTCAGAATACCAGCAGGTTACCTACCATGATTCGTGCTATTTGGGGCGCTACCACGGGCAGTACGATGCGCCGCGTGCGGTGCTTGCGCAGGGCGCGCAGGTCCAGCTGAACGAGATGACGCGCAATGAGTCGAAGAGCTTCTGCTGCGGTGCAGGCGGCGGCCACATGTGGCTCGAAGAACCTGCGGGCAAGAAGATCAACCACATGCGTGCTGAACAGGCGCTTGAGACGCATGCCGATGCGCTTGTGACGGCCTGCCCGTTCTGCTTGACCATGCTCTCGGATGGCGTTGCCTTCCACGATTCGACCATGCCTGTGAAGGATCTGGCGGAGGTTTACTACGAGGCACTCGAGCACTAAAAGTTTTTTTCGAGATGCGCAGCGCAAAACCACGTAAGGTCTCTATAATAGGAACATTACGAAGTATGAGAACGAAGAACGAAAACACTAACGCGAAGGAGTTTTAGATGGCTTACTATTTCGACGAACCTTCACGCACCTTCAATGAATATCTGCTGGTGCCGGGTTACACTTCATCCGATTGCGTTCCCGAGGCAGTAAGCTTAAAAACCCCGCTCGTTAAGTTCAAGAAGGGCGAAGAACCCGCCATCACGCTTTCTATCCCCATGGTTTCGGCCATCATGCAGGCGGTTTCGGATGACAAGATGGCCGTTGCGCTTGCGCAGCAGGGCGGCATCTCCTTCATCTATGGTTCGCAGTCGATCGAGAGCCAGGCCGCTATGGTCGCGCGCGTGAAGGACCACAAAGCAGGCTTCGTTCGTTCTGACTCCAACCTTCCGCCCACGGCAACGCTGGCCGATGTGGTCGAGCTCAAGGATCGCCGCGGTCATACCACCATGCCTATCACCGAAGGCGGTCGTTCGCAGGGTAAGCTGCTCGGTATGGTCACGGGGCGCGACTATCGTCTTTCCCGCATGAGCCTCGACACGCCCGTTACGGACTTCATGACGCCGCGTGAGAACCTCATCGTTGGCACGGCAGACACTTCGCTCAAAGAAGCCAACGACATCATCTGGGATAACAAGCTCAACTCGCTCCCCATCGTCGATAAAGATGACAACTTGCTCTACATGGTCTTCCGTAAGGACTATGAGAGCCACAAATCCAATCCCAATGAACTTCTCGATGCGCATAAGCGCTATCTGGTCGGTGCGGGCATCAATTCTCGCGACTATGAAGAGCGCGTTCCAGCACTCGTTGAAGCAGGCGCGGATGCGCTCTGCATCGATAGCTCTGAGGGCTATTCGGAATGGCAGGCGAAGACCATCGCTTGGATCCGCGATCACTATGGCGATTCAGTCAAGGTGGGCGCGGGCAACGTGGTCGATACGGAAGGCTTCCGCTTCCTGGCGGATGCGGGCGCAGACTTCGTGAAGGTCGGCATCGGCGGCGGCTCGATCTGCATCACGCGCGAGCAGAAGGGCATCGGACGTGGGCAGGCAACCGCGCTCATCGAAGTTGCCAAAGCGCGCGATGATTACTTCGAAGAAACAGGCGTTTACGTGCCCATTTGTTCCGATGGTGGCATCGTTTACGACCATCATATGACCCTCGCGCTGGCCATGGGTGCCGATTTCCTTATGCTCGGTCGTTACTTCGCTCGCTTCGATGAGAGTCCCACGAACAAGGTCAACATCAACGGCAACTATATGAAAGAATACTGGGGAGAAGGGTCGGCTCGTGCGCGCAACTGGCAGCGCTACGACATGGGTGGCAACAAGAAGGGCATGACCTTCGAAGAGGGCGTAGATTCCTATGTTCCTTATGCTGGTTCACTCAAAGATAACGTTGATCTGAGCTTGGCGAAGGTGAAGTCCACCATGTGCAATTGTGGCGCGCTCACCATTCCTGAATTGCAGGAGCGTGCGAAGCTCACGGTTGTGAGTGCGACCTCGATCGTTGAGGGTGGCGCACACGATGTTGTGCTCAAGGACAAGACTCCGTACGCGGGCAATTCGCTCCGTTAGATTCGTGGAGCATTTGCCCGTAGGGAATAACTACGCTAGCATTTAAAGCTATGTGTAAACAAATTACAACGAGAATAGCGACCTTTGCACTTTGCATCTGTCTTGTCTTCTCGCTCGGAATCCCGCTCTTGCCGGCAAGCTTTGCGCATGCTGACGATCTTTCGGATGCGCAAGCAACCTTGAGCGCGGCTGAAGCGCAGCTCGCCACGATCTCTAAAGAGTACGAAGAGATTCAGGCGCGCATCGCCAAAGCTGAGAGCGGCATCGAATCAACGGCCGATAAAGCCGAAGAAGCCCAGCAGGCAATGTATGAGGGGCAGCAGCAGCTTGGCGAGGTCATGGTCTCATCCTATAAGAGCGACGCTGCTAATTCTCTCGTGAATGTATTCCTCGCTTCCGATTCACTCGAGTCTTTCGTTCGCAACGTTACGTACTACAACTCCATCGAGCAGCAGAAGGCTGAACAGATCGCAGAGCAGAAGAGGCTCACCGAAGAATTCAACACCGTGCTCGATGAGCTCGATAAGCAGAAAAGCGAGCAAGAAGAGCTTGCTGCACAGGCTGAAGCCAAGAAAGAGCAAGCAGAGCAGGTCGTTTCATCGGCAGCTTCGAAGGTTTCATCCATCGAGTCTGAACGCGCTCGTGTAGAGGCATTGCAGAAGCAAGCAGATTCGTTGCAGCATCAGCAGCGTCCCGAACAGCCGATCGACAGTGGCTGGAACACGGGAAATTCATCGAACGGAAGCTCGGGTTCTTCAAATGGTTCTTCGGGCGGTAGCTCACAAGGTGGAGGGTCCGGCTCTGCCACACCAAGCGGCAGTGGCTGGCAATCCGGCATAGCTTCTGCTTACGGTGGTTCATCAGATAAGAGCACCCCTAACCCCGGCACCACGGCAACCGGTGCCGTCTGCGACGATAATTCCATGGGTGTTGCCGTGCCTATGTCCTGGCCGAACTATCGTTCTTATCTTGGTCGCAAGGTGGAGATTCGCTACAACGGCAAGACCGTTATCGCGACCGTGAACGACTGCGGCAATATGGGCGGCGGTTCACGTTCGCTCGACCTTCAGCCTGGCGTGTTCAAGAAATTCGGATTCAGCACCTGTCAGGCATGGGGTTTGCGCACGGTGAGTTACCGATTCCTTTAAGCTGTCTTCCCGCGATCCGCATAAGACGTTTATAATTTTGACCTATATCACGTAACGTTTTGCGTAAGGATCGCTCATGAATGAATACAATCCGCATGACATCGAGCCGCGTTGGCAAAAGGTTTGGGCCGAAGAGAAGCTCTACGAAGTAACGGAAGATACTTCGAAGCCCAAGCGCTATGTGCTCGAGATGTTCCCTTATCCTTCGGGCGATATCCACATGGGCCATGTGAGCAACTATACCTATGGTGATGTGGTTGCGCGCTATTGGCGCATGAAGGGCTATGAGGTGCTTCACCCCATGGGGTGGGACGCGTTCGGTTTGCCGGCGGAAAATGCAGCGATCAAGCATCATAGCCATCCAGCGAAGTGGACGTATGCGAACATCGACACGCAGAAGGCATCGTTCAAGCGCATGGGCTTTTCCTTCGATTGGAACCGCACCGTGGTTGCGTGCGATCCCGATTATTACCGCTGGGGTCAGTGGATCTTCTTGAAGTTCTGGGAGCGCGGGCTCGTTGAGCGCCGCAATTCTCCGGTGAACTGGTGCCCCGATTGCGCTACCGTGCTCGCGAACGAGCAGGTGATCGAAGGGCGCTGCTGGCGCTGCGATTCCGAAGTTGAGAAGCGCGATCTTACGCAGTGGTACTACAAGATCACCGACTATGCACAAGAGCTGCTGGACGATCTCGACCAGCTTGAAGGCTGGCCGGATCGCGTGAAGCAGCAGCAGGCGAATTGGATCGGGCGTTCCGAAGGCGCGCAGGTCGATTTTGCGCTGTGCGATCTTGAGGGCAATCCAACTGACGAGACGATCACGGTGTTCACCACCCGCGCCGATACGCTGTTCGGCTGCAGCTTCTTCGTGCTGGCTCCTGAATATGCAGGGCTCGAGGCGCTGGTTTCGGGTACGGAATACGAGAAGCCGGTCATGGACTTCGCGGAGGCAGCCAAGAAAGTCTCTGCGCTCGAGCGTGCTCAGGGCGATCGCGACAAACATGGCATCTTCACGGGGCGCTACGTGGTGAACCCTGTCAATGGTGAGAAGGTGCCCATCTGGGTTGCCGATTACGTGGTGGCCGATTACGGCACGGGCGCGGTCATGGCGGTGCCCTGCGGCGATCAACGCGACTTCGAGTTCGCGCGCAAGTACGATCTGCCTATCATCCCCATCATTCTTTCTGAAGACGATCCGCTCTACCCCAAGCTCAAAGATGAGCAAGGGCGTGTGGTTACCGAGGTCGATTGGCCCGAGGCGTATGCGGCAGAAGGCATTTTGGTGCAGTCCGGCCCGTACACGGGCATGGTCGGTGGTAAGCATTCACCAGCCGAGGAAGCGATCGTTGCTGAGCTTGAGCGCACGGGCAAAGGCAAACGCAGCGTGGAATTCCGCCTGCGCGACTGGCTCATCTCGCGCCAGCGTTATTGGGGCAACCCGATCCCTGCTGTTCATTGTGAACATTGCGGCGTAGTGCCGGTGCCGGAGGATCAGCTGCCGGTGCTGCTGCCTGAAGACATCGATCTGGCAGCGGGTGAGACGCTGGCAACGCACGAATCGTTCATCAACACCACCTGTCCGAAGTGTGGTGCTCCTGCCAAGCGCGAGACCGACACGATGGATACCTTCACGTGCTCGAGCTGGTATTACATGCGCTATACCGACCCGCACAATTCCGAGCTGCCCTTCGACCCTGCGAAGGCGAACTATTGGATGCCGGTCGATCAGTATATTGGCGGCATCGAGCACGCTATCCTGCACTTGCTCTACAGCCGCTTCTTCACGAAGGTGCTGCGCGATGCGGGCATGCTCGATTTCGACGAGCCGTTCACGAACCTGCTCTGCCAGGGCATGGTGCTCGATGAGAATGGTGAGGTCATGAGCAAATCGAAGGGCAACGTGGTTTCGCCCGAAGAGATGATCGCGGTCTACGGTGCCGATGCGGTGCGCGCGGCGGTGCTGTTCATGGGCCCTCCCGATAAGGAAAAACTCTGGAACGAGGATGGCCTTGCGGGTATGTATAAGTTCCTCAATCGCTTGTGGCGTCAGGTCTACGACTTGGTCGGCGAGGCAGGCGAAGACACGCTCTATCAAGCCGCAGGCAAGAAGAGTGCGAAGGAGCTCGCTGAAGAGCTCAACCGTGAACGCCATCGTTTGGTGGGCAAGGTCGTTGAAGATATCGAACGTAACAATTTCAACACGGCGATCGCCGCCATCATGGAGCTTTCGAATGCGGTAGGCAACTATCTACGTGCTGCTTCTGCTGAAGAGCGTGCGCAGGATGCTGAGCTTGCAGCTTTCGACCGCGAACTGGCTGATGTGCTCGTGGAACTCATGGCTCCCTTCACGCCGCATTGGGCCGAAGAGCTTTGGCATACGCCGCTGGGGCACGACACTTCCGTGCACGAACAGCCTTGGCCGGAATTCGATCTGGCACTCGCGGCGGCTGATGAGGTCGAGCTTGCAGTTCAGATCAACGGTAAGGTAAAGACGCGCATCACAGTAGCTGCTGATGCGGCCGAAGAAGCCATTCGTGAAACAGCGCTTGAGGCGGTTTCGAAAGCGACCGAGGGCAAGAACGTGGTGAAGGTGATCGTTATTCCCGATCGCCTTGTGAACATCGTGGTGAAATAACCTTCGTTTGGCGAGCTCGCTATGATCATCGGGGTAGTTTCAGATATTCATGGTCGCTTGAGCAACAAAGCGTATGAAGCGCTTTCGGGCAGCGACTACATTCTGTGCGCAGGGGATATCGAAAACCGCATGGTGCTTACTGAGCTCGAGACGATCGCGCCTACCATCTGTGTGCGCGGCAATTGCGATCGCTACGATCTGGGTCCACGCGTGAAGCCGATCGCTTCGCCGCTTCTAGACGGCGTGCGCTTTCGTATGGTGCATCGTCCAGAAGACATCGGCACGGTACCCGATGATGTGCAGGTCGTTATTCATGGGCATACGCACGTTCCGCGTGAAGAATATGGTACGAATGGGGTGCTGTTTCTGAATCCAGGAAGCCCAACGCGCCCGCGCGGCGGGAGTCGAAAGTCGGTCGCGCGCCTGTTCGTTGACAAGGGTACGGTCAAGTCGGTCGAGTTCATCGAACTCGATTAGATGACAAACTACCCGGTCGTTCGTCACCACCGGCACCGCACGGCGGGAAGCACTTGACCAGCTTTGGGTACAAAGATAGAATACTTTTTTGCATATGCGCCGTTAGCTCAGTTGGTAGAGCAGGGGACTTTTAATCCCAAGGTCGCGGGTTCGACTCCCTCACGGCGCACCATTCAAACCTTTCAGTCTCGCACGCGCGAGACTTTCTTTTTCTGAGAGCGCTGGCCTACGCAAAGCTTCACGAAAGAGCGCCGCCAACCACTCAAAGAAGAAATTGTGTAGAAATTATGGATTCATACTAAATTAGCCTAGAATTGAAAGGCTTGCACAGCGGTGCTGTGGCTTCGTGCGCAGTAAAACAGGGCAAGCGCGATAGTGGTGATTTCGCTAAAGGAGCGATTTTGGCTAAAGAAGATGCTATTGAATTAGAAGGTACCGTTCTCGAAGCACTGCCGAACGCAATGTTTCGCGTAGAGCTTGAAAACGGTCACAAGATTCTTGCTCATATCTCGGGGAAGATGCGTATGCACTACATCAAGATTCTTCCCGGCGACAAGGTTCAGGTCGAACTTTCCGTCTATGACCTCGACCGCGGTCGTATCACCTATCGCTATAAGTAATAAGACAAACTGCTTTCTACAAACTACCGTCTGCGGCTGGACGTGTTGATAAAGTGAACGCATAACCGAAAGGAATTGAATTATGAAGGTACGTCCTTCGGTCAAGAAAATGTGCGACAAGTGCAAAATCATTCGACGCCATGGCAAGGTGCTCGTTATCTGCGAGAATCCGCGTCATAAGCAGCGTCAAGGTTAAAAGAGAAGGGAATTTCATTCATGGCACGTCTTGTTGGTGTCGACCTTCCTCGCGATAAGCGCATTGAAGTCGGCTTGACCTACATCTATGGCATTGGCCCTACCACCTCTAAGAAGATCCTCGCTGAAACGGGCGTAGACCCCGATATTCGCGTGCGCGATCTCACAGAGGACGATTTGGCCAAACTCCGTGACTATATCACCGCAAACATCACCACTGAAGGCGACCTCCATCGTGAAGTTCGCCAGAACATCAACCGCCTTATGGAGATCGGTTGCTACCGTGGCCTGCGTCATCGTCGTGGCCTGCCCGTTCGCGGTCAGCGCACCCACACGAATGCACGTACCCGCAAGGGTCCGCGTAAGCAAATCGGCGGCAAGAAGAATAAGTAGAGGTGTTGTAAGTGGCAGCTAAGAAAAACGTCCGCACCCGCATCAAGCGCTCCGAGCGCAAGAACATTGCTGTTGGTGCAGCTCATATCAAATCTACCTTTAACAATACGATCATTTCGATCACCGATCCTCAGGGCAATGTGATCTCATGGCAGTCTGCTGGCACGGTCGGATTCAAGGGTTCTCGTAAATCCACTCCGTTTGCTGCTCAGATGGCAGCTGAAGCCGCTGCTAAGACCGCTATGGAGCATGGCCTCAAGAAGGTCTCCGTGTTCGTGAAGGGTCCGGGTTCTGGTCGTGAAACCGCTATCCGTTCCCTCCAGGCAGCAGGCCTCGAAGTCGCCAGCATCCAGGATTGCACCCCCATCCCGCACAACGGTTGCCGTCAGCGCAAGCGTCGTCGCGTCTAAATGAAAGGATCAGTTAATCATGGCTATTAATAGAACTCCGGTTCTCAAACGTTGCCGTCAACTGGGCTTGGATCCTATCGTTCTCGGCTACACCGGCAAAAGCAAATCAAGCTCCATCCGTCAGCCTAAGCGCCGCCGCAAGGAAAGCGAATACGGCATGCAGCTGCGCGAGAAGCAGAAGGCAAAGTTTGTCTATGGCGTTCTCGAGAAGCAGTTCCATGGCTACTTCGATCGCGCTAAGTCGATGCCCGGCATCACCGGTGCTAACCTGATGCAGATCTTGGAGTCTCGCCTCGACAACGTCGTCTTCCGCCTTGGTTTCGCAAAGACCCGCAAGGAAGCTCGCCAGATCGTTACCCATGGTCACATCATGGTGAACGGCAAGCGCGTGGACATCCCGTCCTATCGCGTGCGTCCGGGCGATCTTGTTTCGGTTCGTCCGAAGTCGAAGGAACTTCTCGTCATCAAGAGCGCGCTCGTTTCCAACGAAGGCCGTCTCGTTCCTGCATGGCTCGAAGTTGACATTGAAAAGCTCCAGGGCAGTGTTCTTTCGCTTCCCGAGCGTGATCAGATCGATCTTGACATTCACGAACAGCTTATCGTCGAACTTTACTCGAAGTAATTAACGCTATTGCGGTTTTTAAGGAGGCTTATACGGTATGACAGAGTTCATGAGGCCGACAGTTACAACAGAAGAGGTTAACGATCTCGTTGCTCGCTTCATTGTTGAGCCGCTTGAGCGTGGCTATGGATACACCTTGGGCAATTGCATGCGTCGCGTTCTGCTCTCTTCCTTGGATGGTGCGAAACCTACCGCTATCCAGATCGAGGGTGTTCAGCACGAATTCACCACTGCCGAGGGAATCATCGAAGACATCACTGATATTGTTCTGAATGTTAAAGGACTCGTTTTCAGCGCGCTTTCGAGCGACTACACGGAGGCAACTGCCCACGTGCACGCTGAAGGTCCTTGCACGGTTACCGGTGCAGATCTGGAAGTTCCTGCGGAATTCACCCTCATCAACCCCGAGCATGTGCTCGCTACGGTTGCTGATGGTGGCACGCTCGATATGACCATCCGCATCGGTGTTGGCAGAGGCTATGTCTCTGCAGAGCGTAACAAGCGCACCGAAGATCCGATCGGCATCATTCATGTCGACTCACTGTTCTCGCCGGTTCGTCGCTGCACCATGAACGTGAGCGACACGCGCGTCGGTCAGCGCACCGACTACGACAAACTCGTTCTCGAGGTTGAGACCGATGGTTCCACCAACCCGACCGAGGCAGTTTGCCGTGCGGCGAATATCATCAACCAGTACATGGGCGCATTCCTCTCGCTCGACGAGATCGAAGAGGATGAAGAGGGCGAGGTAGTTTCGATCTTCGCTCCGGAAAGCCAGGAGACCAACGCAGAGCTCGATAAGCAGATCGAGGATCTGGACCTTTCGGTTCGTTCTTACAACTGCTTGAAGCGTGCAGGCATCCACTCGGTTCGCCAGCTGGTTGAATATTCCGAGAACGACTTGCTCAACATTAGAAACTTCGGTGCGAAATCCATTGAAGAGGTTAAAGATAAGCTCATTTCAATGGATCTCAACTTGAAACTTTAGGAGATAGAAGATGAGACACAACAAGAAAGGTCGTAAGCTTGGCACCAGCTCTGGCCACACCAAGGCTATGAGGAAGAGCTTGGTCGGTGCTTTGTTCACCAACGACCGTATCAAGACGGTCGAGGCTCGTGCTAAAGAGATTCGTCCTGATGTCGATAAGATCATCACCTGGGCAAAGAAGGGCGACCTGCATTCTCGCCGTCTTGCTATCGCAGCGCTGGGTGATAAGGAACTGGTTCGCGAGGTCTTCGAGAAGGTCGAGCAGGGTCAGTTCGGTGACCGTCAGGGTGGCTACACGCGCATCCTGAAGCTGGGTAACCGCAAGGGCGATAACGCCCCCATGGTTATCATGGAGCTCGTGACCGAGCCTGTTGGCAAGAAGAAGAAAGCCAAGAAGGACGAGGCAAAGGCCGATAAGAAAGCTGCGCCTAAGAAGACCACCAAGAAGGCAGCTGCTAAGAAGGAAGATAAGCCCAAGGTAGCTGAAGATGTGGTCGAGGAGCTTTCCGAGGATCAGGCTAAGGCTATCGAGGCTGAAGCTGAAGCAACCGAAAAGGCTGAGGCAAAAGAGGCCAAGGAAGAAGCTGCTGTTGAGGAAGCTCAGGAAGAGCTTGCTGAGAAGGCAGAAGAAGCTGCAGCAAAGGACGCTGAAGCAGCTGAAGCCGAGAAGGCTGAAAAGGAAAAGCCTGAGTAATATTCGGCAGTTTGCTTTCAACCCAAATGAAGCAAAGGCACCCTCCGGGGTGCCTTTTTCATGTTCAGGAGGTGACAAGCTACCCGGTCGTTCGGCTGTACTAGGGGATGCTGAAGAGTTTGAGACAAGGTGAAAAATGCCCGAGTAGTTTGTCATCTGGACCTTATAGAACAAAATGACCCGTGAGCAGTGTTCCGAGGTAAAACCTGTTATCATAGCTTTTACCACAACCGTAAGTGTTCGCTTACGTACAACATAATAAATAAGCGCTATTTCAAAACCGTAAGAGGAGAGCATCTGTCAATAAGGTTTTGTTTAGCGCTCTTGTGCTTGCGATCCTTACGGTTGTGGTGACTGTGGCGGATGCTTTCCTTTTTGTTCCTGGTGAATGGGAAATTGTCGAGGAGGCAACCGAGAGTTCAGCAGGTGAACGGGTGAAGAAATGCACGGTATGTGGTGAAGTGATTCAACAAGAAGAATACACTTTGACACCTGCGCAGGTTAAAGATAGGTACATCAAATCATGCCAAAGCTATGCTTTTAAAGACCTTGCAAGGAATGCTGATGCACTCGCCGGAAAAAGGATCGTCGCTAAGGGCGAGGTCATTCAGGTTCAAACAGAAGGCAACTATTACGCCATGCGTGTCAATATCACCAAAGGGAGCTATGGTATCTGGTCGGACACGGTCTATGTTGTCTACTTGAAGCCAAGCGGAGCTGACAACATCATAGAAGATGACATTATCACCTTCTACGGAGAGATCGATGGCAACACTTCTTACACTTCTGTCATGGGTGCGACCATAACATTGCCGAAGATCACTGCAGAATATATCGATATAAATTAAGGATGGTAGATTACTTGGGTTTTCATCTTGTGTGCTCGAATCGTCATGCAGTGATTTACTCAAAAGGTGATCGCGAGTGTTACACCCTAATGAAGTAAGGGCGATGCTTGGGCTCGAACCACTTGAAAGCTACTAGGAAAAGAGGGTAAAGCCCTCTTTTCTTTTTACGCTTCGTAGGGGATGCGGAAGTAGTCGAGGTAGGTTTTGAAGCGATCCTGGGCAGTTAGGACCGTGTCGGTAAGGAAACCTGGTTCGCGATTCCATTCTTGCAGCCCACGATAGTAGTAGCGCTTCATCTCATCAGTAATGATGAATGGCACGATGTTGTTCGCAAGGCATTCTTTGAACATGATGAGGCGTCCTACGCGCCCATTTCCGTCTTGGAATGGATGGATGCGCTCGAACTTCACGTGAAAGTCGATGATGCTATTCAGATCAGGCTGCGTAATCTTGGCATAATTTGCCAAGAGCTCTTTCATCTTGCTCTCGACTTCTTCGGGTTCTGCGGTTGCTCTGCCGCCAACTTCATTGGGATAGAGCTTGTAGTCTCCTACGGCAAACCAGTCTTTTACTGAATCGGTGGTCGAGGTCTTCAAGATACGATGCAGATCTTTGATCATTGCCTGTGAAAGAGGTTGCTGAGCGTGATCGATGATATAGTCAATCGCTCTGAAATGGTTGCTGGTCTCAACGATGTCATCAATTCTGATAGTGCCCTCTTCGAGCCCGATCGTATGTGTTTCGAAGATAAGACGCGTTTGCTCCTCTGAAAGCCGACTTCCCTCAATGTGGTTGGAATTGTAGGTAAGTTCGATCTGCGTTCGGTGATAGATGCCGCCTTTCAGCTGCGTCTCTTGTTCTTTTCTGAGGCGCTCAAGCAAAGGGGAGACCGTACGCCACTTCGAGCGTGTTGGTTTGACTGCAGTTGAGGGGATGTTCCACGTTTTCCCTGTTTTGAAGGCGCCAGGAATCTTGCCCTGGGCACAATAGTTCCTTACGGTTCGCTCGGAAACGTCCCAAAGATTCGCGATTTCTGTTGCAGAAAGATAGTCCATTTCGATCCCCTGGTTTTTGCCGATACCGGCAAGTTGTCTCGTACAAAGTATATCAAACCAGGTGGTTTTTTGCCGATATCGGCAAGTTTTGATGCCACTGATAACAAACTACCCGGTCGTTCGACATCTTTTTTTGGGCTGGTACTGCTCTGATGACAAACTACCCGGGTATTTGTCACCTTACCTCAAACTCTTCGTCATCCCCTAATCCCAGCTAAGGTGACAAAAGACCGGGGGCGAATTCTAGCGATCATTGCACCACGAGTAAGGATGTGGTGCAATGTACCA